>WNFQ01000271.1_pt1 | contig 32133 bp, 33 predicted proteins | sample 5400171 | NCBI WGS metagenome assembly WNFQ01 (sample SAMN13153356, study PRJNA577476) | soil metagenome | isolation source: 20 cm soil under Madrone tree | place: USA:California | collected 2016-06-14
AATTTGTCACTTTGCGAATTTGCTCGGCCAACTATTACCCGTCATAACCCACATTTCGGTCGGTTATCGTGATACGGTTGTTGCGTAATACTCTGGATATTAGGCATTTACATCAATTATGGCTTGAGCAAAGAAGAGCCGAAGCGCGGCGGGGTCCCTGAGTATTTTGGCCGAGGCGTTGACCGCTAGATAGATGCTGAACTATTCTGCGGCCGTGGATTACTCGAAAATCATCACTATCGAGCCCGGCAAGCGCAGCGGCAAACCGTGTATTCGCGGCATGCGAATTACAGTGCAGGATGTTTTTGAGTACTTGGCCGGAGGTATGACGGAGGATCAGATTCTAGAGGATTTTCCAGAGCTTACCCGCGAGGACATTAATGCTTGCTTCGCCTTTGCTGCCGACCGCGAGCGGAAGCTCTTCGTGGCGCCGGCGTGAAGCTGCTATTGGATGAGAACCTCTCGGACAGGATTATTTCTCGGGTTGCTGATTTATTTCCTGATTCGACGCACATCAAGGCAGTCGGTCTGAGAGAGGCGGATGACTTCGTCGTCTGGGAGTGGGCGAAGAAGCATGGGTTTACGATTGTATCAAAGGACACAGATTTTCATCAAAGGGCTATTGTGTTTGGCCACCCGCCGAAGTTCATATGGCTACGCGTCGGGAATTGCCAGACTGGCCTGATCACGAATCTTCTGAGATCGCGTTATCAGGTTATTCGGCAGTTTATTGAGAGCGAGACGGAGAGTCTACTAATCCTCGAACGACCGGAGATCTGAATAAGCCATTGCAGCCCACCACCACCGGTCCTTGAGAAATCAGACGGTGCGGTCGTCAACCGCCAACTCACGGCCACTCTGGGCAACAAGCACGTTTGCGCTATTCGTTTGCCGCAACTCAAACAATATGGTTAAATTCCCACAAAGGTACCAGAACTCTCACAGGATATTTCGCAACCCTCTACTCTTGAAGAACTTTGGGCGATTCTGCAGCTCCGAAATGGCCACTTGTTTAGTCCAGCAATTTTGGGGGCTTAATACCGACCGTATCCCGCAACCGCTCCTCCGAAAAATCATACTCTCCCAAAAGGTTGACATGCTGCCATGATACTGCAGAACCATGGGTCAATGCGTTCAGAATCGCTTCTCGACGCTCGGGATCACCCATCTCCGCTAGCTGCTGGGATAGGTAGAGATAGTTCCAGCAGATGATGCAGTTCTTGATAAGCCGCTTGCACGCTTCGGCCATTTCTTGTTCTTGTTTTTCCGCCTGCAAAAACTCACGCGGATTCCCTACCGACACCGCCCGCGTGAAACGGTGTATATGTTCGACTCCATTGAGCACTCTTTCGATGGCGATACGCAGCGCCGGCTCGTCGATCACACGCAGGATGAAATGACTCTTCAGTATTTGTCCGAAGGCTTTGAGGGCTTGATAGAGTCCGTGCTGTTTCGAGTAGGAGTTGAGCCGCCGAAAGAGATCGGAGGCGGTCGTCTCCTTGAGTTTGATCGTGGCGATGAAGCGTAAAATGTCGTCCCAGTACTGGAAGACGCGATCGGTATCGCAATAGCCCGTGGGTTTGATCTGCCAAGTGGAACGATCGTCCTTTTGGCGATTTTTGAAAATATAAAGCCGTTGGCGTTTGAGGTTCTTGAAACGTGGCGCGTAGGAGAAGCCCAACAAGTGGGTGGTGGCAAATATCGCCTCGCTATAGCCAAACGCATCGGTGGAGTGGATGTCACTCTGGACGACATCGTTGTGCATCAGGCCGTCGATGACATAGGCACTCTCTCGGTCGGCGGCGCTGAAGACCAGCGAGTACCACAATAAATCGCGCTCGTCGCGAAAGGTATAGGCACTCACGCCCTGGCCCTTACCGAAATATTTGTACGAGTAGTTGGCATTGAGCGAATCGGCGCGCACCTCGAATTTCTGCCCGTCGCTAGAAGTGTGCAATCGATCGGCCGAACGGCGCATCAGGTTCGGCAATTCCAAGCGGTCCATGAATTGAAGCAGGCGATCGCTGGCGGCAATGAGGTTGTCGAGCGAAAAGTACCAATTGACGGTATGCTCCAATGCTCACTCGCTGATCGGGTGAGAGATCCTTGCCATTTTGCGGATACCGATGGTGCAGCCCATTCCGATAACGCCCGCGTAGACCGTTTGTTCCGAGGGGCGACCATAATGGTGACGCTGCCGCCAGTGCTGTAACTCGTCCATCCAGTGGCTATAGCGATTGACGGTGGCCAAGATCTCCAAAAGCGGTAGATAGTGCCGCTCTGGAAAGAATTGCTGCAAAGGCTCTGCGTCACTCTCTTCCTGCGTGGGCGTGCTGAGGGTAAAACCCGTGTTCTTGAATTTGATGTATGGATTCTTGCCTTCGTGGATGTTGGCGTTCGTGATCCCATATTGGCAAGACAACGCCTCATCGAGTTCGGCGAGCACCCGGTGCGGATCGACGAAAGTCTGCAGTTGGGCCCGCTCGATCAGTGCGGCCTTATCCCGATGCCAACGATCTCGGTCAATCAGATACTCGTCCAGCGGGCGATATTTGTACGAATGTTTCAGATTCAGCGTGCCTGACTTGATTGCGCCCTGTATGTGCACAAACAGCAGCGCCTTGTACAGCGACACCCGGGCGACACCCGGAATTTCGCGCCCCCGGTGATCGCTTTGCGTTCGTCCTGGCTTAGGAAATCAACTGGAGCTGCCTTGTCGATGACACCATCCTTGTTTTTGAAATGGTCGATCGCGGTCTGCAATTCACCCGCACTCGGTTCACCTAAGAAGGTCAGTGCCTTCAGGATAGGACTGACGCGATTCTGAATACGTATCGACCTTGCCGCCAAGATCGCGTAATACTCGTCATCGCCTAACTCGTTAACCAAGGCCTCTTTTAACTCGGCGAGGTTGTCTTTCTCCAACAGCCGTTTTGTCTCCTGGGTGGACAGTAACGCGCGGATAAGCTGCACTTTCTCGCTATCGGGTAGTGCATCGTCCTCAGTCAGGATGGCAATCCTTGCCAACGTTTCCACTAACCGCATGTCGAGACAGGCGACCAGCGCTTTCAGCGAGGCGTTGCGCAATTCCCGGCGGGCATAACATTGCTCTTTGTGCTCGCGCAGTGCGCCATTTTGAAAACTCTGCAGACTGCTCAAGAGGACGTCGACCAAGTTGTCCTGGAGCCGAAAATACTGATGAGCGATAAAGGCGATGAGGTGTAGATAGCGATCTTTCTCCTCGCGACGAGTCAGTTGAAAGATCTCGGCCTTGATGACGCTGTGGGCATAGTAATGGATGCCGTGCAGGCTAAGCGCCAGTTCATCAAGCACGGGTTTGAGCGATTGATAAAGTCTTTCAACCAAAGCAAGATCGCCCGCGCGTTCTTTCACTTTCGACGGCTTGGTCGACTGGGAGAGTTTCTTCATCAACGTCAGTCTATATGCGCTGGTTTTGGCTGGTGCGATGGCCTGGTTTGCGGTTTCTCGAATCAAAAGAGCATCCAGCTGCGCACGCGTCTCCTCGCTCAGCGTTCGTTCGACGATAGCAACCAGCGTCCGGTTATGGCCATTGATGGTCCTCAAGATCAGCACAGCCAGTCGGAAATAGCCAGGGACCTCGACCTTCTCTCGAACGAGCGTTTCGACGGAGCGCGAGAAGATCAGGCGCGGTTTCAACTGGGATCGCACCAGCCGTGCAATTTCCTCAACCAGTATGGCCTGGCCATGCGGCTTAAAGGGCCGAAAGCCGTAGAAGTCCAAGATCAATGCCTGATGCCGGGCCATGGTTTGCTTGTCGTAGTCAGCAAGCCTGACTGCATCGATCGTAATACCTGCCCGTTCAGCTACGTGGCTGATATCGCGTGGTCGGAAAGTCTGGGCCGGATAAAATCGATGGGTCGCTCTAAAGTAGCCGCAACTGAGGGGAAAACACAGCTGATTGGCGGACGTTCAGCTCGGCGGTGATTCGCAGGATGGCCACTGGAAAATCGAAATGGCGTTTGCGCTCGGCGCTATTGAGCACTGGGGGTAGCTCGAAAGCTTCCTGCTCGATGCTGTTTAGGATCTTCATCCGGGGCATACGCTGGCTCCTTGAGGGTCGGATTTTCAGAGGGGTTTTGCGAGTAAAGAGGTCGGGAAACCATTTTCGCAGGATTGCCGAAAAACGAAAATAAACGCATCCTACGAGGCTGCTCGGATGGGAAAATCACTCAACCGGTACATCCCCTTCTGTTCCGCAAATCAGTTGATTATCTACCTCACCTTACGGGGTCTATCGGATGCACAGATCAGACTGATCTCCGGCCGTGAGGACTGGAAATCTGTCAGCATACTTACTGGACGCGGTCCAAACAGGCGTATCGGGGGGGCCGTCCGGAGTGTCAGCATTTAACGAATACCCAACAATGCCAGAAATCACAATCCTATGAGAGTTTTGGTACCTTTGTTGGAATTTAACCATGGTGTCGCTTTCCGAATTAATTGGGGGTGGCGGGGAATTCTCGAGATCAACCGAGCGAGTAAGAAAAAAGTTGGTCGACGCGGCGCCTGAAAGCCCGCTGATCAGTCGGACAAGAATTGGCACCAATACCGTGGGATGGAGATGGAGGAGGCTCGAAGACTGCGGGTATTGGAAGAAGGCCCGTGCGAGCCTTCCTCTTCTGCATTTCGTCTTGCCTGGTTTTGGCTTAACGATCTTTTGCTGCCTCGTTCCCGGCGTTGCGCTGTCCGCCAGCGATTTCAAAAGCACGACGAGGATTATCGACAAGGATCGTTCTTATATCGTCTTCGCTCACGCCGAGCCGCCGTAGCCGCGGGACAAAGTGCCGCAGAATGTAACCGTAGCCGAAACCTCCGTAGGAAGTCAGCATCATCTTCAGAAAGACGTCTTGCGAAATCAGCAGCCTGTCGCGGAAGCCTGAATTGATTAAATGTTGAATAGCGGCAGCGTTCTCTTCATCGCTCGGGCATTGAGCATCCTGATCAGCATAATAGTAGTCCATCGAGATCATGTCGTATTCCAGATAAGCTCCGCGCTCCGCCAAGCCGGCTTGATAATCAAAGTCGCGCCACGATGGGCCCATGTGACAAAGAATCACCGGCTGGAGAGGGGTTCCTTCCTCCGCGATGACATCGAGTACCCGGTGGGCTAGTCGTTCCCAGCCGGGAAGATGCACCATGAGCGGTACGCGACCGCTCCTTTGAGCGCGGGCAGCGCCTCGCAAAACTTTTTCCTCCTCGGGTGTGAACCGCGCGGAGACGCCAATTTCACCGATAAAACCAGCGCGGACACCCGTCTCGTCGACGCCCTCCGTCAGATCCCGCTCGATTTCGGCGGCAATGTCGTCGCTATTCATCTGTTTTACGGCCGGCGGATGAGACGTCCCAAGATAGTATCCGCTGCCCATGATGACGTTTAGGCCCGTCCGACGCGAAATTGCCGCAAGGGCTTGGGGATCCCGCCCTATTCCTCGATTGGTTGGATCCAACACTGTCCTACCGGCGAGATCTGCGAACTGCTGGACTTCGCGCGCGGCGAGGTCAACGTCATACTGTTGAAGGTTGTCCAGATTTACAAACGGGTCCATGCGCAACTCGGCCAGAATCGATAGCGAGACAGGTGCATTGCGAAGATTCATGCGAGAAGCCGTCTTCGGTGGATGATGCCAAGAGGCGAAGCTCATTAACAAGTGCTCGTGCATAAGCGTTACACCCAGTGACTCACTGATCACTGGCCCAAGAACGGTTTGTACGTTTGTCGTCATAGTTGCGAGTGCCTGAAGGCGCGTAGTAGCGCGCCGCGGTTTACGATGATGGCAATCACTAGGATCACCCCTTTGATGATCTGCTCGTAAAAGGGTGAGACTTGCAACAAGATTAGCCCGTTGCCAATAACCGCGAGAATGATGGTGCCTAAGAAAGCGCCGAGCAGCGTGCCGTCACCGCCAAAGAGATTAGTTCCACCGAGCACCACTGCGGAAATGACATCGAGCTCAAAGCCGATTCCTGAGTAACTCGACCCAGACGCGAGGCGCGCACTGGTAATCATGCCGGCGGTTGCGGCAAGCAGCCCCGAGAAAACATATACCTTCATTTTCACCCCGTTGGTATCAACGCCATTGCGCCGCACCGCCTCCTCGTTCGATCCGATACCTGTCACGTAGATTCCGAATCGGGTGCGATTAAACAGAATATAACCGGTCACCAACGCAAATGCGGCGATCACGATGGGATAGGGGATACCAAGAAAAAAACCGCGCCCGAGTTCGATGAACGCGCTATTTGGCGGGACCGGTATAGAGTAACCCTTAGTGATGAGCTGTGCGATACCCCGCAACACGCTAAGCATGGCCAACGTCGCAATAAAAGGAGGAAGTCCACCGAGGGTAACCAGCAGTCCATTCATCAAGCCGATAGTGGAACCGAATCCAAGCATCAAGAGCACGACGAACCACCACGACCAGCCAGCCGAAAGCAATACTGCCGAAAGGACGCCGATCACTGCGAGAGTGGAGCCCACCGAAAGGTCGATGCCGCCGGAGGTGATAACGAGCGTCATCGCCACGGCAACAATCAAGGTCGGTGCCGCCTGGCGGAGTACATTGAGGACATTACCGGTCGTCAGGAAGGTCGGAGTGCTCGCAGTCATGATGACGATCAGCGTTAACAGGACCAAGGCCAATCCAAGCTGGAAAGGTGCATGCTGATGCGCGAGCCAAGCGCGCCAGAAAGACATGCGCGATCCGACGGAGGACTGGGATGGAGCAGTCATGACGCTGTGCCCATCATAAAGGCCACTACCTCTTCTAGCGAAGTCTCCCCAACTCGGCGCTGGGCGCGTAAAGTTCCTTCATAAAGAATCGCAATCCGATCACAGGCACGGAAAACATCTTGCAATCGATGGGTTATGAATACGACAGAGACACCCTGGTTCCGCAACGTCTGGATCAACGCTAGAACTTTCTCAACTTCGCGTACTGCGAGCGCGGCGGTCGGTTCGTCGAGAATCAAAAGCTTGGGCCGGAAGGCTATTGCCCGACCGATGGCAATGGATTGGCGTTGTCCGCCGGACAGAAAGCGAATCGGCATCGTGAGCGAGCGCACGGTGATATGGAGGTCATCCAGGGCTCGACCGGCCTCAAGGTACATTCGCGGTCGATCAACGAGACGAGCGCCCATCACTGTTCGCGTGGGTTCGCGGCCGAGAAAAAGATTATGGGCAGCATCAAGCGAGTCACAGAGGGCGAGATCCTGGTAAACCATCTCAATCCCTAATGCACGCGCTTCTCCAGGATTGTGATAAGTTACCGCTCGCCCCTGGAAGCGAATCTCCCCTTCGTCCGGTGGTACCGCACCGGCAAGGATTTTCATCAGCGTAGATTTACCTGCGCCATTATCGCCCAGCAGCGCCAGCACTTCTCCGGCGAACAACTCCAAGTCCACTCCCCGCAGCACTTCCAAGGCGCCGAAGCGCTTTGTTATGCTCCGCATCTCGAGTAAAGGCGTTGGCATGCGCTCCTCTGAGGTACGAATCCTATAGCCTGCATCGCTCACAAATCCTTAGAGATTTTTGAGCGGTCCAGGCTATTGGAATGCCGCCCGGTATTTGTCGATGTTATCTTTTGTCACAAACTCCACCGGTACGTCGATGAACGAGGGCACCTCCTCGCCGCGCGATAGTTTCACGAGCGCGCCGATGGCTTCAATCCCTTCCTGATAAGGATTTTGCTGCACCACACCAATCAGAAAACCATCATCGACAGCTTTGAGAGCTTGGTTGGAAAGATCCCAACCGAAGAGTTTCACGCGTCTAGTAGCACCTTGCGACTCGAGGGCTGCGATCGCACCAATCAGAGCAGGTTCGCCCGTAGCGTAGATCACGTTAGTGTCCGGCGATGAGGTGACCAGATCTTCCGCTGCCGTTAGGGCACGCTCCTGCACGTTCTGGCCATCGACCGTATTGCCAATGGTTACGCTCGCGATTTTTTTGATGCTTTCGATGAAATTATCTTTTCGCTGATTCTGAATGAAAGAGTTCAAAGCCCCGATAATCCCCAATTTCGCTTTCCCGCCCATCTGTTTCTCGATGTACTTGCCCACAAAGTCGCCAAAATCCGACCCAGCTTTGGCGTTGTCCACTCCGATGAAAGCCTTAACGCTCGGATCCTGAACCTTTGCGTCCACCGCTACGACTTTTACTCCACTTTTTGCGGCATCTTGTAGGGCTGGCACAATTCCTTTGACATCAATCGCGACCATAATAATCCCATCCATCTTCTGTTGTGTCAGCGTTTCGACGGCGTTGACCTGAGCGGCAGGATCATTATTGCCGTCAATGACTTGCAGGCTGACACCAGCTTTCTTGGCCGCTTCCTCGGCACCTGCCCTAATGTCATTGAAAAACTTCGCTTGGAGATTGATCAGCACCAAGCCGACTTTCAGCTGTTTTTGCGCACCCTGCGCAAACAGACCGATTGGAGAAAGCGACGCCGCAGTGAAAGCGAGGATCATCGCCACCAAGACTTTTTTTGTATTCATATTCTGCTTCACGAATGGCTGGAGTTTTTCAACTTTGCGTGCCTGTGCTTTAACAAGCTCCGATTCGAAAACGGGCTGACCTCGTCAGAGGAAGCTCGTCGTGCGAAACTCTTTTTCGCTCTTTTCCGAGCATGAACAGATTTTCCCAGGCCGAGGTCCCTCTGATCATTCTTGGGTTGGCCTCGCTTAAGGCGACAGGTAGATCCACGGATTCTAAGGCAGACACCAAGCGTCTCCGGCACGAGTGGGACTCGATCCCGCAGATGGCGAACCAGCATTAAGATGGCCGCTCTCCCGAGGTCTTCCGCCGGTTGCCAGACCGTGGTAAGGGGAGGCGCGAGCATTTCCGCAATCGGAACATCGTCGAAGCCAACTAACGATAGATCTTCGGGAACATTCAGCCCCATCTGTCGGGCCGTCTGTAACACACCGATGGCAACGACGTCGCTCGCGGCAAAGATCGCTGTCGGAGCAGAGCCGGTTAGCAGCTCACCGGTGGCCCGCGCCCCGAATTGCGTAGTGTATTCGCCAAGAATGATTCGGTCGGGCCGCGGATTTAAACCTCTTTCACAGAGAGCCTCTTCATAGCCCAGCCGACGTTCTACCGTTGTCAGCAGATCAGCTTCTCCACCGATAAAGGCTATGTCGCGATGTCCGAGATGCAGTAGATGCGCGGTAGCGAGATAACCGCCACGACGATTTTCGACAAAGACGCGGCCACCAGCCACGCCCTCTACTTCCTCGTCAACGATGACAACTGGCAATTCTTTTCGCCTGATCGTTTCCAACGTTAAATTTCGGCGGTGAGCTCCAAGATAGATAAGACCATCAAGCTGACCCCCGGTCAGTAGATTCACGTAATGTGCCTCCCGCTCCGGATCGTTGCCGGTGGCACAGAGCAAAATCGAATAGCTTTCGCGGTATGCGGCTGCCGCTGCCGCTTCTGCCACGCAAGCGAAAAAAGGATTCGCCAGATCAGGGACGATCAATCCAAGAATATGGCTGCGGCCGGATTGCAGGCTCCGCGCCAGGACATTTGGGCGGTAATTCAATTGGGCGATCGCAGCCCGCACACGATTCCGGGTCTGCGCCGGAAGGTGCAAGCCACCATTCAGATAGCGAGAGATGGTAGAGCTGGCTACGCCGGCATGGCGAGCGACATCGCGCAAGGTAGCTTTATTGAGTTTGCCGCTCTCTACCTTTTTCCGGGGCATGGGGGTGGGATTTTGTAAAGCGTTTTACTAATCGTCTCGATTGCCATACCTGAGTTACCGGCTTTCTGTCAACCAAATCGTCCTTGATTCTGCAGTGGCCGGCTCCGCACCAGTGAGAGCGTAGTCTGAAGAATTACGTGCCCGCGCATCAGGCTTTTCGCCCTACTGAAAAATCACCTTGTGCCCAACGCGTAATTCTTCAAAGGACGCTCTCACTGATGGCTCGCTGACTTAGCTTGACAGTCGAGGTTTTTCTTTTCTACATCTGGTAAATCGGTTTACAAGACCGGCTGTTACTCGGGGATTTCATGCCAAGCATCTATGAAACGTCGGAAAGCAAGAGTGACTCGCAAGAGATGAGGCGAGCCAACCCAGACATCTGGAATAAGCTGCCGGTGCAGTCGATCAAGCGCAGATGGAGCGGTAATATGCCACCGACGCGAACTGCGAAAGGCTAGGCTGATGAGTGACGATGTCTGGTTGCAGGCCCAAAAGGTCTCTAAGCATTTTGGTGCGGTAGTGGCTTTACATGAAGTCGAACTAGCTATCCGGCTTTGCGAAGTGATCGCCTTGGTTGGTGACAATGGCGCCGGCAAATCAACCCTGGTGAAGATCTTGGCCGGTGCCCATCCGCTTTCCTCCGGCTCTATCGCGATTAACAATCAAGTCGTTTTGATCGATTCTCCGGTGAAAGCAAGATCGCTTGGGATCGCCACAATTTTCCAGGAATTGGCTCTCATTGAAAATCTCACGGTTTTGGCGGCTGGTGGAATTGACATAGCGGTAAGCGGGGTGTTGGGGATTAGCGCGATCTTTATCGGTTGGAGCGTGGAAGCTGGCTGGCCGCCCGGCGCAACGCTTGTGATCGGGCCGTCGGTCGGGACCTGCCTAGGTATTATTTCGGGAACGGTGATCGTCTTTGGCAGGGTGCCGCCAATCATTGCGACACTCGGCTTGTTTGGTGTCTATCGATCCGCCATCTTTCTGTTATTGGGTGGAAGTTGGATCTCCGGCTTGCCCAATTCACTTGGATTACTCGTTAACAGTTCGATCGCCGGAATACCGATCATCGCGATCTATATACTGGTTTTCTACTTCATGGGTTGGCTGATCCTCCGGTGGTTTCCATTGGGGACCGCAATCCTGGCGGTCGGCGGTAACGAGCCGGCTGCGCGCTTGTCCGGAATCGCCGTCAACAAGGCGAAATTTTTTGTATACGCACTGACCGGGTTCCTGGTCGGATTCGCTGCGTTGCTGTACGTCGCACGATATCGGAACGTCGAGACATCAACCGGCGGGACGATCGCTTTGGACGCGATCGTGGCGGCGTCTTGGGGGGCTCGTCCGTACTGGGTGGAAGAGCGAATCTCTTGGGTACACTTTTAGGTGTCTTCCTGGTCCGACTGCTCCAAAATGGTTTTGTGCTAGCAGGCGTTCCCTCGCTTTGGGAACAAGTGATCACTGGCGTGCTGCTGCTCTTGGTTTTGATCCTGGATGTGATAGGGGAACGACGGATACGTTTGCGGAGAGTGGCGGCGTGAAGATGCGATGATTGCGACGCTAAAGACAATTCGATTTGGTGGTTTATTAGCCCTTTGCCTGGTCGCGCTAATGTTTTTTGCGGTCTCCACTCCTGGCTTTTTCAGCGTAGGGAATTTGAGTTCAATTCTGCAGTTTTCAACACTGCTCGCCCTGGTAACGCTGGGTCAAGCTTTAGTGATATTGAGTGGCGGTGGCGGTATTGATCTATCGGTCGGTGGAATCGTCAGCCTTTCCGGACTCCTGATTGCGTCCGCTGTAAAAGCGGGCTTCAATGCGTACTTAGCCGCTTTTATCGGAATCGTATTCGGCGGATTTCTTGGCCTGATCAACGGGATACTGATCACGAAATTCAGATTGTTACCGCTCATCGCGACACTTGGAACCTTTTACGCGTACAACGGGTTATCGGTAGCAATTACCAATGGTGCACCAGTCTCAGGACTACCCCTGTACTTCGGAACGCTCGGTCAGAATAATACCGTCGGTATTCCGTTACACACGCTCATACTCGTACTTCCAATCTTCCTGATTCTCGAATTCGTGCTTTGGCAAATGCCGCTCGGTCGCTGGATCTACGCGATCGGTAGCAACGAGCGGGCATGTCGATTGGTGGGTCTTCCCGTCGACCACATCCGGCTTGGTGTTTACGTTCACAGCGGGGTATTGGCCGCTTTGGCCGGTTTGGTCGCAGACTTCTGGTTACTCAGCGCGCGGCCGAATATCGGTCAAAACCTCGAACTTCTATCTCTCACGGCCGTCCTGCTGGGCGGCACGAGGCATCTTTGGTGGATTAGGAGGTTTGGCTGGTCCCCTGATTGCTGTCTTCTTCTTCACTTCATTGCAGGTAGGGCTTCAAATGTTGAATGTGAATGCAATCTGGCAGTTGGGTATCGTCGGCTGTTTTTTAATAACAAGCGTTCTCGTCGACCGCATAATTCGAGCAGGAGATACGAAATGAGGGACGAACTCGACCAGAGTATCATCGACGCGGCGGACTCGGGCGGATACCGCTTGATGCAAACGCTTCAGGATTTGATCCGGTTCGAAAGCGTCGTTATGAGCGATCCAACGAAGGCTGGACCGGGCGAACACCTTTGCCAGCAGTACCTGGAGCGTCGATTAGCAGCGAATGGCTTTGCCACCGAGCTCTGGGAACCGGATGCGGAGGCGTTGCTGATGAAGTATGCGGGTAAGCCCGGCGCACAAAAGGGTAGAAATTTCGCGGGTCGCCCAATCCTTGCCGGAACGAGGCGGGGAAGCGGCGGAGGCAAATCGATCTTGCTCACTGGCCACATCGATGTGGTGCCTCCAGGTGAGCTGACCCATTGGACTTATCCACCATTTGCCGGCACCCAAGTTGAAGACCGAATCTACGGCCGGGGCGCCGTCGATATGAAAGGTGGTGTCGCCTCGATGCTCGTAGCGGCAGAGATCCTCCATGATCTCCAAATACCACTGTCGGGCGATATCATATTTTCAACGGTAGTCGACGAAGAGATCGGTGGAATGGGCACATTGGCGATGGCTGACCGCGGTTATCATGCGGATGCTGGGATTCTGACCGAACCAACGAACAATCGGGTTACCCCGGTTTGCCACGGCATCTTGTGGGGCAGGATACTTTTGGATGGGATCGGCGGTCACGCGGAGCTAGCACGGCGACATTGGGACCAGGGCGGACCAGTCGACGCCGTCGGTCTCATGCGATTCATTCTCGCCGGGATTGACGTGATCAATGAACGGTGGCGAACAGATCCGAGGAAAAATCATCCGCTGATGGAATTGCCTAACCAAGTCATCGTCACCCAGATTAAAGCAGGAGAGCACCCCAGCTCGGCAGCGGGTCGGGCAGAGATCATCATTGATGTGCAATATCTTCCCCACGAGAAAGACGCGGCCGGTGTCGGAGGCAATGTTAAGAGAGAGGTCGAAGAACATATTGCTCGGATGAGCCAAGTGGATCCCTGGCTCGCGCAGCATCCGCCACGTATCGAATGGATTTTGGACGCTGATTGCGCCGAAGTCGCGATCGATCACCCGATTATCGGTGCCTTCCGTGAGGCGAGCAAGCAAGCGTCCCAGCCATTCCAGCTCTGGGGAATGGGCGCTCATACCGATATGGGTATTCCGACCGATTTGGCGAGTACCCCCACAGTCAATTTTGGGCCTGGCGATCCGAGCCAGGCCCACCAGCCAAATGAAAGTGTCACGGTCCCTGACCTGATAGCTACAACGAAAATAATCGCGCTGACCATCGCCAGATGGTGCCGCTGACAAACCAACCAATCCAAATTTCGATGAGCACCAACGTACTTTTGGTCGGAGAAAGCTGGGTTAGCACTTCGACGCACATTAAAGGGTTCGACTTTTTTTCCTCCAGTCTCTATGCGACCGGAGGCGATTTTCTGATCTCGGCTCTCCAGAAACAGGGCATTCAGATGAAACATCTCCCGGGTCACGAGGCAGCGAAAGATTTCCCTTTCAAGCTTGAGGATCTCCAGCGCTTTGACGTGGTGATCTTGAGTGATGTCGGGGCGAATACTCTACTCTTACCACCGGAGACGTTCCTGGAAGGCAAACGCGTGCCGAATCGGCTGGAGCTAATCAAGGAGTATGTGTTGCGAGGGGGCGGCTTGGTGATGGCAGGCGGTTATCTGAGTTTCCAAGGGATCTACGGCGCTGCCCGATATAGCAAGAGCCCGATTGAGGATGTTCTTCCCGTTGCGCTGCTTCCGGTTGACGATCGAGTAGAGAAGCCTGAGGGAGTCAATCCGAGAGTAATCGATAATACTCATTTCATCACAGAGAGAATCCAAGCGGAATGGCCTTACCTTCTCGGGTTTAATGAAGTGAGCGTTAAGAAAGGGGCAGACCTGCTGGTCAAGGTGCAAGATCATCCACTGCTAGTGGTTGGGTCATTCGGAAAGGGGAGGTCTGTCGCCTGGACATCCGATATTGGCCCGCATTGGTGCCCGAAGGAGTTTGTCGAGTGGCCCGGGTATGGAGAAGTTTGGGTGCGAATTGTCCAGTGGGCCGCTCAGGGTAGGGGTGAGGGGTGATTGGTAGATGCAATGGTGCTTGTCAGGCTGCCGAATAGCAGCAACCTGACAAGATGAAACAATACAGCTTAAAAGCGGCACTCGCCGCCAGTGCAACAGAACTAACTAAAGGGTCAAAAAGCGGGCAAAGCAAAGCGAATCGTCATTGGGACTGACGTGCACAAGAACAGCTATCAAGGGCGCGCAAGATCGACAATGGAGCGATTGGAGCGGTGGCAAACTTCCGGAGCCAGGAAGAGCTGTTGCTTTTCGTGGAGAAGCAAAAGGAACAAGCCGAGGAAGTGGTAGTGGTCTACGAAGCCGAGCCATTGGGTTATGTGCTTTATCGAGCGCTGAAAGCGCGCGAGATGAGCTGCTATGTTTGTGCGCCTGATAGCGGTGAACAGAAAAGGAAGCGACGCAAGAAACCCCATCGAAACCCGGACTTTAACCGGCAATTTGTTCAATTACCTCAATGGCAACGAGCGACCTCTGCAATGGTCTGGCGGATAATCCTGTTCCATCCCCAGGTATAGTCCGGTCCAAAAATGGGAGGAGTCTTACGGGCAGTAACCGGGGCTAAAGAAAAAAACCGTGGTCGCCATCGGCCGGCAGCTGATGGTCGATCTGTGGCGGCTGCAGACCGGCCGGGTCAGTGCGCAAGAACTCAACCTGGTTGCCATCCCGAATGCCAATTTCCGTCCCTCATTGCCTTTGGTGACGATGCCGGCATTTCCCGCGACTGGCACACTAAATAGATCGGTCTGGGCACCGTCGGCAGCGTAACTCCGGTGGTCTCTGTCGAAATTCCTTACTTATCTCTATCCTCTATCTGACGGCGAGTCCCTGACCTCCTCATAAGAAATCAGCTCTGGCGAACGGAGATAGTAGCGCGCCAGATCACAGACGTACCTGGTATAGGCTTCCTGAGTGCGTTCAGCCCGACCACGAATGGCCAGATCCCGGATGTATTTGGATCGTAATGGTGTCATAGGTTGGCCATTATGCCGACCACCACTTTACCGCTCACGCCCGCCACTCACCGACTCCGCGTAGCGGCTTCGTTCAACCCCTTTTATGTATAATAACTTTGATGGGCATTTTGGGGCGCCTTGGGTACTTTTTGGCGCCGATGTCAGACCGCGTCTTAACGCTCGCAGGAGCCGATTCATTGCAAGTGACAACCATCGTAGCCGATGTCGGACCGGAATCGACAAAGCGCTTTTTCGAATTCTTCACGGTTCGGTCCGTAACAGAATTTGAACACTTACAAAATGAGCGTAACCCTGACCAGATTCGGAAACTCTTGGACGAACTCGAAGCCTTTTGCGCACTGAAACAATGACCTTGTTTGGGATCCCTCCTTCGCTCCGTCGTCTGGTAACCCTTCAATGGCGATACTCTTCGATTTGTTGGAACACCATTTGGAAACGCTCGTCCCGTTCGCCCGAATCAGGCTTTCTTGTGGCCAGGGCGCCGCAAAATCCGACGTTAAAAGAGGCAGATACGGTGCCCATTGCCGCGCACTCCAGCACTGGACGACCAAGAACCAAGCCGGCCAGGAACCCCCCGCAATAGCTGTCTCCCGATCCGGTCGTATCTGCAACCTTCGTTGTGAAAGCCGGGGCATGGTAAACGGATCGATCCGACCCGTCACAGACCAGAGACCCGTTCGCCCCCATTTTAACTGCTACACAGCGCGAGTAGGTTGTCGATTGGGTTCGGATCCAATCGCTCAGACTTTTCGGTTGCCAAATACGTTCCACCTCTTCTTTGCTGGGCAAAAAGGCCGTGATCCTATCCAAAAAACTGAGCTCTCGATACCGGGCCGCATCAACGTAGGCGTCCGCCAATAAATCGAGAGTGAGGATCGGCTTAGAGGGTAGGGCGCTGAGCAAATTCACATTTTCAAATGAACCCTGCGGCGTTTGGGGAGCGATGTGGAAGCCGCGAGCAGTACGATAAGCTTCTGGCAAAGGACCTCTCCCGGCGTCCATCTGGTCGGCAGTCGACGATGTTAGTTTTGGTATCTGCTGTTTTTCGTTAACGCTTTCATGTAGAAGCCACAATTCGAGACCGCTACCTGGAATGGCTCTCACTCCGGCGGTATCCAACCCGTGTTGCCTGATCTCATGAACAACGGAGCTGAAATATTTGGTCCCCGTAACCGAATGTAGGCCTACCTGATCGTGCCAGATTTGAGCTCCAATGGCGGAATAAAGAGCCCCACCACCGATGGTCCCCGGCTTGCAAGTATAGTCCCGGAGGACAATATCATCTATCGTAAGCCATCCGACGGTAACAATATCGATCATGCCTATTTTCTCGCAAGTTGGTCCTGAATCCGGCGAAGCTCAGAACTTAGTACCGCGAAATACACGAAGGCTTTGGATAAGCTGACCAAATCGTGCAGATTCGCCCTGGGCGTTCCGAGATCGAAGTGCCGGTTGAAGCCGGGAAATCCCAGGAGTAGGACGTTCGGTGTCTTAAGCAGTGCGCTCACATCATCACTGCGCGAAGTGTAGGCGTTGTTTGATTCCTGAATTTTCACCCCAAAATCCCGCAAGGAATCAGCTAAGCTAACCGCCAGTGCATACAAATGAGGAGGAGTAACCGCTCCACGAGCGAAGCTCGAGAACTCGGCCAGGACGGCACCGTTCCCCAATCTGGTACTATTTTCGATGCCGCCTCGAGTGTCGGCCTGCGCTTCGCCACCAGCTTGCTGCACATCCGAAACAATTACGAGGTCTGGAACAGGTAATAGGTTAACGATTCGCGCGCTGCCCCGACCGATGACTTGATTTCCGGATCCGAGCGGTCCTTCTTCTTCGTCGGGGAAAGCTAGCAAGGCCTCGATTCGTGCTGCAGCTAAAACCGGAGCGGCCGTCGCCAGGGCCGCGACGGCACCGGCATTGTCAATATGAGCAGATAAATCACCCGAAATCGGGTCCTCCTGGTAAGTAGCCGAGAAGACAACGCGATCGCCGGACTTGAGTTGGGTGGAGCTGTTCTCCGGCTCGAAAAAGGGACGTTGATCCGCGGATTCTAAACGACCATTCGCCACGACGAAATAGTCACACTTTGAAAGGTCGAAGCGATAAGCGATTGCGCGGCGGGAGCCATCTCTTATTAGATGATGGCCAAACGGAACCAAAGGATAGCGCGTGCCTTGCTGTGGTTGAACGAGGTAACTCAGCGTATCCAGGTGCGCGAAGTACCATAGCGCTTTCCCGGGATCATTAGAGCCCGTTAAGATGGCAGTACTACCGGTGTTGGCGAAATTGTCCTGGAAATGAAGATAGCCGCCGGCAAACGCGCCGTCTTCCCGAAGAAGTTTTTTCAAGATTGGATTGCGGATGGCACTCGCCGCGGTCGAGGGAGTCGCCACACTGGAGATGCTGGTTACGTATCGACGCAGCCGCTCTGGAGTAATATGAGCATCAACGAGCGGCTGCAGTTTTTTCAGAACTGAACTGATCTGATTTCCGGAAATTGATTGCTTCATGCGATCTCTCCGTTATGCCGGTTACAGCTTCAGAAAGGATTGCGACCTCTCAGCGCCGCTCGATCTGATTCATAATGAACACAGCGATAACAATGAGGGCCCCTTTGGCGAGTTGTTGAACGAAGGGGTCGACGCCCGCCAAATTGAGTATGTTAGCTAATACGCCAATAAAAAGTGTGCCCACGAAAGTCCGTATCACCGATCCCGCGCCGCCGAAAAGGGAAGTGCCTCCGACCACGACAGCGGCAATCGCATCCAACTCATAGCCTTCCCCGGCGATCGGAGTACCGACGCTGAGCTGAGATGAGTAGACTAAGCCGGCAATCCCGGCACAGAGACCGCAAATGAGGTAAACCAGTAACTTGTACCTTCTGGTCGGAACGCCAGACAGGCGGGCAGCGTCTTCGTTTGAACCAATGGCATAGATGCACCGTCCGAATGGAGTTAGGTTTAGCACAAAGATGCTTAGCAATACAGTGCCAAGCAGAATCAGTGAAGGAATTGGAATTCCGGCAATATATCCGTTACCAATATAGTAGTAGGTGTTGTCAATGATAGGGATCGGCGTTCCGCCGGTGTAAATAAAAGCTATCCCTCTGCCGAATGAGAGCATTCCGAGAGTCATGATGAAAGCCGGAATCCTGGCGTATGCCACACCTAGACCATTGATCAAACCCATGGCGGCACCCGCTGAAATGCCGAGCGGGATAGAGGTTAGCAACCCGTGATGCTGCAAAAGCCCGGCGAGGAACACCACCGTAAGCCCAAGGCTGGATCCCACGGAGAGATCGATTCCAGCGGTCAAGATAACAAACGTTTGACCGATCGCCAAGATGCCGACGATGGCCACCTGTCGCAAGACATTCAGTAGATTGGGAAACGTCAGAAACCTTTCTGAAACAAAGGTGGCCACCAACAACAGCAGAAGCAGACCAAAGACCATACCCAATTGCTGTTTGGCAATTGGCAAAAGATTGGCTAGGAACTTCCTGCGGAATGGACCTACAGCGTCAGCCATAACGATGCCTTTTTTCTGGAGCGACTGCTGCCGCCTCAACGATAGCGTTCTCAGTGGCATTCTGGCGAGTAAGACTGGCAGTCACATGTCCTTCACGCAGGACGACAATCTTGTCGGATAAACGGAGAAGCTCTTCCATATCCGAAGAGATCAGCAGGATTCCAATCATTTGTTTGGTTAGCTTCTCGATCACAGCATAAATCTCCTGCTTGGCGCCGATATCCACGCCCCGAGTTGGCTCGTCCAGGATAAGCAGCTTGGGTTGCAAACCTAAGGATCGGGCAAGTAAGACCTTTTGCTGGTTGCCTCCGCTCAGAGTTCGAACGGCAGCCTTCAAGTTGGTCGCCCGAATGTCCAGAGTTGAGACCATGTTGCGGGCAAATTGCCATTCCCTGTCCCAGCGCAGCATCGGAAATTTGAAGAAGCGCTGAACGTTTCCCATGGTGATGTTCTCAATCACTGGACGATTGAGGAAGAGCCCCTGCGTTTTTCGATCTTCGGTAACATACCCCAGACCGGCCTTAATCGCGTCGATCGGATGACGAAATTTCGCTTTCCTGCCGAAGACTTCAATCGAACCCGCATCGGCCTGCGCCAATCCGAAAACGGTCCGAGCAATTTCCGTGCGGCCAGCTCCTATCAAACCAGCCAGACCGAGTATTTCACCCTGAATAACTGAAAACGAGACATTATAAAAGTGGTTCTTGCGGCTTAGGTTCTGGACACGAAGCACAGTCTTTCCGAGTGTCGATGGACGAGACTCATGAACCAGCAAGTTTCGCCCGATCATTCGGTTAATCAGCCATCCCTGGTTAATCTCGCCGACCGGCGAGGTGCCGGTGCACTTTCCATCGCGCAAAACCGTCGCCCGGTCAGCCACTCCAAATATCTCTTCCAGACGATGTGAGATGTAGATCATCCCAAGCCTTTGTTCACGAAGGCGTTTGAGCACCCTGAAAAGCACTTTCGCATTTTCGTCGTCGAGTACCGCCGTAGGTTCATCCAAAATAAGGACTTTCGGATTGCGGGATAAAGCTTTGGCAATCTCAACCATTTGTTGCTGAGCAACACTGAGCTGGCTAATGGCGCGAGAAGGTTCCAGCTCGATCGAAAGACGTCGCAGGAGAGTAAGCGCATCTCGACGCATCTTCTTACGATCGACCGTGCCGAAGGGAGTAATCGGATAGTGGCCTAGAAATATATTTTCCTCGGTAGAAAGATGAGGGATAAGAGAAAACTCTTGATGTATCACAACGATTCCGTGATCGATCGCTTCTTTTGGAGTTCGAGGTCGAAACTCGTGCTCAGACAAAAAGAGGCGGCCTTGATCTGCTTGGTAAACGCCGCCCAGGATTTTCATTAGCGTCGATTTTCCAGCGCCATTCTCCCCGACCACGGCATGAATCTCGCCCTGAAAAAGCGCAAGATCGACCTCGCTTAAAACCAGGTTGCCTTCAAAAGATTTGCTGATCGATCGGGCCTCAAGCAACGGTACCGAACTGGAATTAGCTGGGCGGGAAGAGGGTCGATTAGGGCCTTCCATTTGCTATTTCTGGAAAGATCGGTTGAATCGCTGCAGTTAGTCGAACCCGAGGAACTGGAATACCTACTTGCAGGGATCTGGAGGAGGTGCGAAGTCGCCCCAGCCTTTGCCAATCCATTGATCGGCGTTTTCCGGGACGACAATTGGCGAATCGGGAAGCTTCAATTCGTTACCCGGATTCTCATATTTCTGTGCGCCGGCTATCTGCTTTCCGATCAAGGCATAAACCACCGCTCTGAGGCCGATATCTCCAATGAATGGAGTGTAGTTACCATCAGCCCGGAACGTTCCATCCTTAACCGATTTGAAGCCGGCATTTGAGCCGTCGAAAGTGTAAATCTTAATCTTGTCCTGGCAGCGTCCAGCCCGGCCGATCGCTAACTCCGCTCCCCAGGAAGACTCTTCGGCATGAGAGAAAATTGCGTCTATTTTTGGAAAAGCGGTAAGCCAATCTTCCATCAACTTGACCGCGGGTTCTCGTATCCACTGACCATCTCCGCGAGCCAGGACTTTGATTCCCGGAAAGTTCTTGAAGACATTGTTCATGCCCTTGTCGCGATCTACTGCCGGGGAAGAACCTTTCAGTCCCGTGATTACTACCACGTTGCCCTGGCCCTTAAGTTCCCCAGCTGCTCTTTTCGCAACTTGTTCTCCCATGGTGACGTTACTCTGGCCGATGAACAATGTCTTATCGCTCGGTACATCGCGATCGAGCACGACCAGTGGGAGATTTTTCTGCATCACCGCCCGAGCAGCAGGCACAAGACCAGCAGACTCTACGGGACTCATAATTACTGCGTCGACACCCTGGGTAAGAAGATCGCGGATGTCATCATTTTGCTTGGCAATATCAACATGGCCATCCGTAACGATCAGGCGTATGTTCGGATGCCTGGCAGCTTCCGCTTGCAGCGACTCAAGCATCGCGATCCGCCAGGGATGATTGAAGCCGGTTTGGGAGAAGCCGATCGTAAGCTGCTTCGCCTTGCCCCCAATCTCGACTGGTCCTTCCGGAAGTGGCAAAACGGTGGTAAAAGGTAGCGTCTGGTAAAACTTCAAGAGCTCCTCGGTGGTCAGGTGGGTAATGGGTTGCCGCTCCTGGCCGCTGGCCGTAACCGTACAGAGCGCTAGAAATAAGGTCGCCAATCTTCTCATGGGTGGTTCTCTTGGTACATGCTTCTGGTGGTTTCTTTTGCTGTAGGTAGGACCAACCTAATTCCGCTTACGAGTCCTGAGCCTAACTGAATTGCCTTTCTTCGCTTCTGGTTTGGTCGCAAAACGGGTTAGCGTAACTCGATAACGATACCGGTCAGAACGGAATAGAAGCTCGACCGATTCAATGGTCCGCAGAAATGGATCGAAGGTATTCCGGTGGATTATCATCAAGGGCTGTCCAGGCCGCAGCTGGAGCAGCTTCATTTCCGCCTTATTCGGCATGCCGACATCGATCGTCTCTTCCGCCGTGTGCAAAATTGCTCCACACTGGGTCTGCAGAGTCTCATACATCGAATGGTGGTCCAAATACTCTTTAGTGAACAGATCTTTCTGTTCACCGACCAGCCTCGCTGGATACCAGGCTCGCTGTAAAGCTAGCGGACGACCATTTCCGATGAGTACCCGCTCGACATACAATGCTTGACCGCTTGGCTGTCCGAGGGTTTCCGCTACCTCTGGCGATGGTGATTTCCACTCTATCGCCAGGGTTCGTCTGGTTGGTATTATCCCCGCGGCCTTCATATTTTCGGAAAAGCTGGTTAGCGCGGCCAAGGGCTCGATCTTCGGCTCGGTGACAATCGTGCCTTTTCCCTGAATTCGTCGTAAATGACCGGTTTGAACCAGGTCCATCGTAGCTTGCCGAACCGTGGCTCTGCTCAGATTAAATTGGTTGGCAATCTCGAGTTCGGAAGGAATGGTAGATCCGATTTTCCAAGTGCCGTTCGCGATTTGTTCTAAGAACATTTCTTTGAGCTGCTGGTAGAGGGGTAGGCGGTTATCTTTGGTTAGGACGCCTTTGGCTGCGAACATAAAAGCATTCGGATAAAGTCATTAGGTTGTCCGAATGACCTGTCCTTTTGCTCTATCAAGGCCAGAGTGTCTTGGCAACGAAGAAAACGGGAGAACGTCAAAATCGATGAGTTTCGATTGACAATCGGTTGGCCGCTTTGCTATGCAACCCAATCAGGGACATCCGGACAACCGGATGATATAATAAACAGCGACCTCGCAACCGCGGACGGGCGCGCCGATCAGCCAATGATGAAAACGAAGATTGCACTGCCCCAAGTTATTTCGGCTCTCCTGGGAACGATGCTAATCGCGCCGGCTCAGGCCGATGAAGGATTAAGCATTCCCAACAGTCTGCCTGCGCCGAACGAGATTACGACCAAAGGCCCGGATGGCGAACTTGCCACCTGGTACACCGAACTGCGGCTAACGCCGGAGGAGCTCCAGAAAGTGAAGGAGAAGAACGCTCGGATTTGCTATGAGACGGTTACGGATTCGGAGTGGGATCAAGCAAACCTGCGCGGATTTAAGGCGGCGGCGGAAAGCTTGAACATGAAGATTGTGGCGACCGCGAACGCTCAGTTAAATCCCACCAATCAGAAAAATAACATGGAAAATTTCGTTGCGCTAAAACCGGACGTAATTAATACGCAACCGCAGGCTTTGAAGATTGCCGCTAAAACCTTTGACCCGCTCGTGGCTCAAGGAATCAAACTTGTCTTTCTTAGCAATGTTCCTGAGGGCTACACCTCAGGCAAACAGTATGTATCTGCCCTAACGGATTCTCTGTATGACATGGGTAAGGATGCTGCGATCGCTCTGGCGAAAGCGATCGGAGAAAAAGGGGAAATCCTGTCGATTGAAGTGGCCGGAGTGAATTATGTCACGAACACCAGAGATGGCGCTTTCCGAGACACGATTAAGCAAAAGTATCCGAACATTAAAATCGATACGGTGGGAGGATTTCAAACACCCGATCAAGCAGGTCAGGTGACCACTGGTCTGCTGACCAGATTCCCAAATGTAAAAGGAATTTATGTCTCGTTTTCTACACCGGCCGATAGTGTTTTGGAGGGTCTTCGTAGCTTGGGCCGCCGTGACGTGAAGATCGTAACCGATGATCTAGACAGCGTTTGTGCTCTCGATATGGCGCGGAATGGAAATGTGGCCGCCATCGTTGAGGATTTGGCCTACCAGATGGGCTACGGAAGAGCCCTTCTTTCTGCCTACGGGGTTATCAACAAGCCGGCACCTAAATACGTTGCCTCACCTTCATTTACCGTCACGCGAGACAATCTGGTCGACGGCTGGAAGCTTTCTTTCGGTGTCGTTCCGCCGGCTGACATCATGAAAGCTTTAGGCAAATAGGCGCCCGGTGTCAGCCATCGCCGTGATTGTCGCACCTGGAATATCAGAGCCGATTTAATGAGTGGCGTCGCTCTCGAACTCGAGGATGTCAGCCTGAGCTTCGACGGAGTTCATGCTCTTTCCCAGTTGAGCTTGGAGATCCGGACGGGAGAAGTGCTGGGCATTGCCGGAAAGAACGGCGCTGGAAAAAGCTCCTTAATGAAGCTCATTCAGGGCATTTATCCGTGCCAGCGTGGCAAAATGCGGTTTTTTGGCAAGGAAATTGCCAGTGACGCGAACCGGTCCGAATGCCAGAAATTTGTTAGCTCAATTTTCCAGGATTTCAGTCTGGTCCCGGAGATGACGGTCGCACAAAACATCTATCTTGGCGTTGAGCCTCGGCGAGGGTGGTTCATTGATGAGAGGACCTGTTTACGGACAGTGGAGCGTTTCTTTGAGCGGATGAGAATATCCATTGATCCGATGGAAAAGGTCAAAAATCTGAGCACCTCAGATCTGCAACTCGTCGAGATCTCAAAAGCGGTCATCCGAGATAAAAAAATTCTCTTGATGGACGAACCAACTGCTGCACTGGGCGCAAATCAAGTAGGTAACCTTTTCCAACTGGTAAGTCGACTGCAACGGGAAGGAATCACCATCGTATTTGTCACTCATCATCTTCGCGACTTGCTTGGAGTGTGTGATCGGATCGCGATTATGCGCGACGGTACCGCTGTCCACCTCGGTCAGAGTAAGGATCTGACGGTTGCCGAGATCGTGAGACACATGCTGGGCCCCGCCGTGGAACGGTTGGAGGAACGACGGCCGGCGAGAACTTTGACCGATGGTAGCCGACCGATTCTAGAGGCAGTCGAGATCTCCTCCCGGCATTTAGCCAAACCGATTTCGTTTGTGCTTCGTCCTGGCGAAGTGTTAGGATTGGCTGGGCTAAAGGGCAGCGGTCGAACGGAAATTCTGAAGAGCTTGTTCGGGGTCGATCCGATCAAGTCGGGTGAAATCAAAATAAGCGGTCGGGTTTGTTCTGTCCGCAGTCCCAAAGAGGCGATGAAAAGGGGCATCGCCCTGATTCCGGGTAATCGCCAACTGGAAGGCCTCTGCCTGTTTCATAGTTTGTATTTTAATGCGCAGTTGCCTTGGATGGATCGAATAAAGCACGGCTTCTTCATCAACGATCGGAACGGTAAAAGGACTGTCCGAGAGTTGGTGTCTCGCTTACAGATCAAAACAACTGGTCTATCCGCACCGGTATCTAAGCTGTCGGGAGGAAACCAACAGAAAGTTGTCATTGCCAAGGTTCTCGCGATTCAACCCAAGATCCTGCTAATGGACGATCCGACGTTTGGTGTAGATATCCAGGTTAAGGTTGAGATAGCGCAGATAATCGACGCATTTGTCAGAGCGGGGAACGGGGTCATTCTAGTGTCCTCTGATCCGCAGGAACTCTTGCTCAATTGCAATCGCATTCTCATTGTCAAGAGAGCGGAAATAAAGGGAGAGCTGACTGGCATCTCAAGCGGCGAGTTCGGAGAGGACGACCTAGAAGCTGCTATTCAATGAGCCAGCGAAAGATCAGGGAGAGCGATGTGGTCGCTGCTGACCTCGGTGGCAGGAGAAGCGCTCGCCATTTCAGATTCAGCGATATTGCGATCTATGTAGCGTTTGTTGGTCTTTTTATTGTATTCGCGGTGAGTTTGAAAGATGTCGGGAACGGTTTTGCCAGCGTCGGAAATCTTTTAACGATCCTACAGCAAACTTCGCTGATTGCCGTGATGGCAGTCGGTATGGCGTTCGTTCTCGGTGCGGCTCAGATTGATCTCTCGGTTGGGTCGACGGTCGGCTTAGTCTCCTTGGTCGCGGCGCTTGGCATTTCTCAGTTTGGCCTGGTACTAGGAACCGCCGGCGCGCTGCTGGTTGGAGCGGTAATCGGCGCAATGAATGGATTAATCATCGCCGTGTTGAGGATTCCAGCGTTCCTAGTCACACTGGGAACCATGATCACGGTCGCCGGCGTTTCTCGAACGATCACCAACCTCCAATCAATACCGATCACCTCGCCCGATTTTATCTTCGTTTTCGGGGGAGGGAATGTGGCCGGCATACCGATAGTCGCCTTCTGGATGTTAGCTACGGTGGTGGTCGGACACTTGATTCTTACAAAAACTCCGACTGGTCGAAGAGTACTCGCAACCGGTGGAAACCCGCGGTCAGCAGTTTATTCCGGCATCAATACGCGGAAGGTAATTTTTGGGGTCATGTTTGCCAGCAGCTTATTAGCATCGCTTGCGGGTATTCTGTGGGCCGGTCGATTCGGGGGTGGCTGGTATTCCCTTGGAGATGGAGCTGAACTGTCCGTGATTGCTGCTACCGTCTTAGGAGGGACCAGTATTTTTGGGGGTGTAGCATCGGTGATCGGGGCAGCGGTTGGTGCAGTGATGATCGGCATGATTGACAACGCTCTGGTTCTCTACGGCTTGAATGTCTATCAACAGGAAATCATTCGAGGAATTATCATTGTCGTCGCGGTTATCGTAACAACCCGCCGGTCCTGACGTTCTGCCATGGCTAACTCTGAGTTCAAGAGACTAGATGTTATCGGGGTTGGAGATACCTGCTTGGACATCGCCGTCAACGTCGACCGAATTCCTCGTCGCGATGAGAAAATTCGGGGCAGGTTAGTCGGCAAAAATCCTGGAGGCGTCGTCGGAAATTTCTGCTGTGCTGCCGCCAAATTTGGTGCGCGAACGGGCCTGATAACGGTGGTCGGCGATGACGAGTTCGGACGCATATGCGTTGACGACTATCGATCGTTTCAGGTGGATGACCCGGGTATAAAGATCAAACCAAATGGCACTACCTATTTTTGCTTCGTTCTGCTTGACTCGTCTGGTGAGAAAGCACTGACCATTGTCGAGACTCCACTGCTGATCCCGGCGATTGAGGATGTTGACATTTCCTATCTCAAGGACGCTCGGCATGTTCACCTCTCCTCGCTAGGGCTTGAGCTTGCTCGATTTGTTGTCGATCAGCTGAAAACGACCGACGTAAAGGTCTCGATCGATCTAGAGTCTACCGCGGCAGGCGCCGGCTTGGAAAACTGGGGAAGCATCTTAGAGTCGACCGATATCCTCTTTTCTAATCAGGCTGGATTAGCGGCGCTGGTCAAAGATTCAGACGAGGCGGTTTGTGTTGATCGGCTTCTCGGTTTGGGAGTGAAAGTTGTCGTGGTTACCAAAGGCTCTTTCGGCGGAACCGTGGCTACCCGGCGGGGGACGTTCCTCTATCCTGCCTTTCCTGTCACGGTCAGGGACAGCACCGGTGCAGGTGACTGTTTTAATGGGGTGTTCATCAGCTGCCTGGCAAAAGGCCTGGAATTGGTCGAATGCGCCTATCAGGCGTCAGCGGCAGCCGCGATTTCGATTCAGAGTGTCGGAGCGAGAGTGGGTCTGCCGACCCTCGCTGCGGTGAACCAGTTCCTGAGCGATCGTCCCGAGTTTGTTCAGCGCAAGCAGGTGAGACATGATGCCAGTGGTTTGTGAAGTCGGAGTTTACCAACCCTCTTCCGCGAAGACGTCAGGGTGGACCCGGGTGTTGGAACAGGAGAAGACTCCCTACCGAAAGATTAACGAACCCGGCTGTCCAGTGATGGTCTGCGAAGGACAAGTGCCAGATCGGCTCGCCGAGTTTTTGCAGGAAGGTGGTGTCGCGATCATAACCGCCGCAAGGGAACTCACCTTGCCATTTCCTGTTCGCTACCGCGGTCAGGCAGTGACGCAATTGCTTCAATTCCCAGAGTTGAATCTACCAGATGTTCGGATCGCCGGAATCAGCGCAGTTTTCGCGGGAGCGGGATTCGGAAAAATTACCCTCCATGAAAACCGAGTAGAGAAAGGTGGGATTCGAACCGGGCATTTCCCAGCGTTTATTCAGCAGCGAGTAGGTCGAGGCTATTGCCTTTTTACCGGACTGCCACTTTCCGAGTTGCTTCTGTCGGTAGGGGATACCTTGCGAACGTTCAGCCGGCACAGCAGTATCACCGAACGAATCGTCACCATCGACAAGGCTCAAATCCTCCGGATACTTGTCTGGATATTACGCAAGGCCTTTTCATTGCTCGGCTTACCCTATGTCCACCTTTGCTACTACCCAAATCAGGCAGCTTCTGTGTTCGCCTTTCGCATCGATGTAGATGGCACTTATGGGGAGAATGTAACTTCGATTGCCCAAACGGCGCGAGCGGCTGAGCTTCCTATCACCTTCTTTATCAACCAGAGTCTCTGTCTGGGAGAGCAGAACTACTTGCACCAGATCGATCCAGCTAACGAGATAGGTAATCACGGCAACATTCATAATCTATTCGACACGAAGGAAGATAACCTGCGGAACGTTTCGGAAGGCCGAGCTTGGTTGCAAGAAAACTCTTTGCCGGTCGGGCCTTGGTACGCGGCACCGCGCGGCATGTGGAATCCCGAGTTAGGCGCGGCTTTGGAAGAACTTGGGTACCTGTATTCCTCGGATTTCGGGCTAGAGATCGATGGTTTACCGTTTTTTCCGCGAGTGTATACCCAACGAACTGGAGTCATCCAGATTCCCATTCATCCGTTCAGCGTTGAACGGGCAGTCCGTTATGCGGAAGAGAATGGCCTCAATCCACCAAGCGAAGAGGAAGTGTTGTCTTACTTCACTGCGGTCGCAAGAGATCATCTCGAGCAAGAGTGGCCCATTTTTTTTTACGGCCATCCAGAGCATTTTGGGAAGATGGCCAAGACTATCCTGTTCGCCCTGAAGCGGTTGGCCGATGATTGGAATGTACCGAACACAACGTTGAGTAAATACGCAGAGTGGTGGAAGCGCCGGGATGCACTGGAGATTTACGCCACCCACGACGACGATCAGAATGAGTTAGTAATCAATTGCACGCTGCCTGAAGACATCTCTGTGCGTGTTTTCGCGAGCGATGATCTTCGGCTTTCCGGCGTGAGGCGGAACAATGTGGTTCAGGTCAGAACCCTGCAGATGGAAGCAACTTAACAATTTACCGGAATCCAATCCAAATGGCGATGCTACCAGAAAAAGAAAGTGTTTTAGCGAAATTGTTTCGCTCTCCCAAACCCTTGATCGGGACAATTCATTGTCTGCCTTTTCCTGGAGCTCCTCGATACCGCGGGGAAAAGATCGACGCGATTGTTGCTCATGCCGTCTCAGAGGCGAAGGCATACGAAGAAGGTGGCCTTGACGGAATAATTGTGGAGAACGCTTGGGATTTACCTTTCCTTCGTCCGGAAGATATCTGGTACGAAACCGTTGCTACTCTTTCCGTGGTCACGAAGTGTGTTCGTGAGGCGAGCAGCCTACCGATTGGGGTCAATCTCTTGGCGAATGCTGGCGAAGCGGCGATCGCCGTGGCGAAAGCGGCAGGTGGTTCTTTTGTTCGGGTAAACCAATTTGTAAACGCTTACATTGCCAACGAAGGTTTCGTACAAGGAAACAGTGCGAGGATTCTTCGTTACAGATCCACTCTGCACGCTCAGGAAATCGCAGTGTTCGCTGACGTTCACGTCAAGCATGGTTCTCACGCCATAGTCGCCGACCGACCAGTCATAGAGCAGGCGAGAGACGCGGAGTTTTTCGATGCCGACGTCACGATAGCGACAGGTAATCATACCGGCGATCCAACGCCGATTGACGAGATCGAGAACATCCGGCGTGGCACGTTTTTGCCGGTGATCGTTGGAAGTGGACTGTCCGTGGAAAACGCGAGTGAGCTGCTGGGCACAGCGGACGGAGCAATCGTTGGGACCAGTCTGAAGGAAGGTGGGGTGTGGTGGGGCAGGGTCTCTGTTACTCGCGTGCGGGAGTTGGTAAATGAAGTGAGACAGTTACGATTTTGATGGGGTGAAGACAAAGCGAGCGCGACGGATTTAGATTTCCGTTTTGGCTTGCCCATGTTTTGGTGGATCTACTTCCCAAATGAAGTAAGTCGCATTATCGGGACTCTGGACCGTTCCCGACTGGCGGAGGATATTGCCAGATCCCGGCCGCGGGAATGGCGTTTACTAGCGGAGTTCGCGGCCTTCATAGATCCTGCAGTTCACGAGTTTTTCTCAGATATATTCCAAAGGCTTGATGTCAGCGCGTTCATTGCCCACATCCAGGCGCAAGTAAAGGGATGCGAGTACGAATTCCGATGTTTGCTATGGACCCTCAATCGAGCTCCCGAAGAAAGAAGGAAGGAAGTAGCTCATGGATTTTACGCCGAAATCAAAAATTCATGTCAGCGATCAGAGACCGAACGCCCGCAACTCATCAGGGCGTACCGATGTCTGGACAAAGCACTTGCAGCGAAACTCGCAACAGAATTGGCCTTCGAAGCTACGGAAGATAAAAAGAACGTAGAGGATGCGGACACTAAAGAAGAGACCATCCTTCGGATTCGTCAGCGTTTCGCAAAACTGGACGCCTCAGGAGAAGACTACATCGTCGACGATGTAATCGCCGGTCCTGCTGAAAATACACACGAGATTCAGGAGCCAACCAAAGCAGGGAACTGAGAATGCGTCAACAATGGGTAAACCCAACATTGGAACTACCAGGGGCACAGTAGCGGTTTCCCCCAAGTTTTAGAAGCAGCCAGATCTCCTTAATCTGGACGCGATCATTCGAACATTGATAGAGATGTCACTGGATCAGGATCTTGCTTTGGCCGCTTGAATCTGGTCTGGTTTAACCCAGTAATTTTCCGTATTCTGAATTGAACCTTATTGCAGGGAAAGGCAAAAAGCCCCGAGATCCCTGTGGGGGTCTCTGTAAACAAAATAGCTGGATAATTACTATACTAAAAAGCTCGCAATGGACCATTGAAATATCGTGGGAACACAGTGGATATGGCGTTAGTGTACTAATTAACTAGGCAATGACAGAACGGCAGAAACAGTTAAAACGTATGTATTATCAATTGGTTAGCGCGATGTGATAATATAGATTGTGGAAATAGCTGTCTTATTATGGAAAATGATGGGTAGGGTTCAAAGCAAAGCGCTGGTGACGGCTTCGGCCATGCGTTTCACTCCTACCTCATTATATAACACAAATACGGAAGGTTTTCCACTTAGGAGAAATAAAAAAGATATGCGAGGGGGTAAAGGCTGGCGCCCTAATAGGCTGATATTGCCGCTTGAATATCGGTTTTTGTGAAATCGTTTCCCTTGAACAGGAGCGGGAAGCCGGTCGCCTGGGCAAGGGCATAAGAAAAACAGTCGCCAAAATTCAGGGCGGCGGGATGACGGCCCTTGCCATACTGCCGGAAGGCTTGCCGGGCCATATGCGCCTGTTCCGCATCGACGGGGGCGAGTTCTATTCCGGCGTCTGCCAGCAAGAGGTCGAAATCCCGGAGTCCGTCATAGCCGTGGTAGTTATCGATGACCATTGAGGCTTCGACAAACCCCGCCACTGATAGCAGGCAAGTGCCGGACTGTTCGATGGCTTCGGTGAAAGCCCGGCGCTCCGGTTCGTCATTCAAGATGGCGATGATGGCGGATGGATCGATAATCATTACCGGGGCAGTCCGTGCTCATCGTACAGCATGTCTTCCGGGGTCCGTCTGTCCAGAAAAGGCAGGGAGGCGCAATGCTTGGCGATTTCGTCGAGCCTGTCCGCAAGGCGGCGTTTGCTGCGCCGCCTCTTCATGAGCGCAAGCCGGTCCTGCAATGCTTTTGTGACGGCTTCGGTCTTGCTTTCGCCGGTCAGGGCTGCGAGATCGGACGCCAGTTTTTCAGCTTCGGGATTTCGAATGTTCAGTGCCATTTTTCATTACATGTTGAAAATTATATACACTGTTACAGTGTAGCACGAAAATCGGCTTTTTTGCAAGCTATTCGCTCTCGGCCCTTGTTCGTTTCCCGGCGGCGTCCCGCGCGAGCGAGGGTTTTGAGGCCGCCCACCTACTCCGCGCTTACGCCGGGGTCAATTCAAGACGGTCTTGGGTGAGATTCAGGTATCCGGCATCGTCCTGGCACACCCAGTGCAGAAGCGTTCCCGCCGGGTCCGGGTTCCTTCTGAAAGACGCCACCGCTTTTTCATACTGCGCCTCCGTTGTTATCGAGCCTCGGATGCGTGCAAGGTTATTTTTTAGCTTCATCAGGTTCCCCTGGCCGATTTCCGATCGGAATGCGGTGGTGCTCTCATTCGAGTCGAGCGCGAAGAAGAAGTAGTCTCCGGTTTCCACCATCGCCGTCAGGACGGCCTGCGCGAGCGGGTTATTCGGATTGACCAGGGCGTTGTATGTTTCGAAGCCATAAAACTCGAAAGCAAAATGCACCACTTCAAAATTATCGTTACCTAGCTGTAGCGGACTGAGAACATAAACG
>WNFQ01002204.1_pt1 | contig 32099 bp, 46 predicted proteins | sample 5400171 | NCBI WGS metagenome assembly WNFQ01 (sample SAMN13153356, study PRJNA577476) | soil metagenome | isolation source: 20 cm soil under Madrone tree | place: USA:California | collected 2016-06-14
GCCAATCATGAATTTATTAATAATCCGCAAAAGGCATTAGATCACGTTGCAGTACATCATGGGCTCTTAGGACTTTTAACTAAAACGGGTTTTTCCAAATCTAAAGACGAGCACAAGCATTTTTCTGATTATGTGGACCATGCAAGACGAGGTCATAAAGCTGTAAAACACCATATGAGTAATCTTTTTGGCCAAAAGGGTGAACATATTCAGCCAAACAAAGAACATCGCTTAGCGTTAAAAACCCATTTACATGATCTAATCGATCACCCGGAGAAAATGCTAGAAATTGGAGGATCTCTTGGATCAGCTTTACCTCAGCATCAAGCGGTTTTGGGGGCAAAGGCTGGAACTGCTATTAATTACCTAAAAGGGCTAAGACCTACCCAAGATCAATCTAAGCCTTTGGACACTCAACACCCGATCGATAAGACTACAGAGGCTCACTATGACCGTAATCTTGATATTGCCAATAATCCTCTAATGGTTCTCATGCACGCCAAAGAAGGTGCTTTATTACCAAGGGATTTGATGACTCTTAATACGCTTTATCCTGAGTTGAGTGAGAGCCTTAAGAATCATGGATTTGAGGCTTTAGTAAATGCAAAGAGTAATAATATTGAAATTCCATATAAGCAAAAGCAGGCCTTAAGTTTGTTATTAGATCAATCTCTTGATTCAACAATGACGCCTAGTTCTATGCAGGCCATTATCCAATCGCAATCTGGGCAACAAATGAGAAATCAACAAAAGGGAAAACCAAAGAAGGCAAGTGGCGTTGAACTTAATCAAATAAATAAAGTGAACAAGCTAGACGAAACAGCCTTGCAATCTCGCCTAATGAATAAGAAAGATTAAAATTGCAGGCCAAATGAGCATTAAAGAAGCCCGAGGGTTTAGCACCCTCTAACACCTTCTTTAGGAGGCTCACATTTCAGGTAAAAATCAATACCCTACAACTTTTAACTGGCAAGCAACTAACCCAGCCACGGGCTTTCTACCAAACCCAAATCAAGGCGGATCTGTTCCATCTGGGACAGTTGGTGGAGCAATGGCTTCAACAAACACAATTTATTCTCAGATTTTAGACATTTCTAAAATGGACAATCAAGGTCTGGAGGTAACCTACACGGGTACTCCAACGGGAACATTTTCCGTTATGGTTTCAAATAGTGGAGCTAATTTTTATGCTCTTACTTTAAATACATGATGCTTCAATACGTTAATGCTTCTGGCACTGGAACACTAACTGTTTATGGCCAACAGAAAGATTTGAATTAAATGGCAAGTTATGTATGGCCTCCTCCAGCTACCAGCGGTGGTGGTGGATCGGGTACGGTTACAAATGTTTCAGTGGTTTCTGCAAACGGTCTTGCTGGATCTGTAGCTAACGCTACGACCACTCCTGCTATTACATTATCCACAACAATTACGGGCTTATTAAAAGGAAATGGGACTGCCATTTCAGCACAAACAACTGGGGATTTAACAGACGCTGGAACCGACGGGCTTGTGGTAACTGGTGGGACGGGTGCTGTTTTAGGATCAGGTACATCAATTGCTCAGCATGTGGCAGATACGACTCATAATGGTTATTTATCAAGTACTGACTGGAATACATTTAACGGTAAACAAGCTGCCGGAAGTTATTTAACAGCTTTAACAGGCGATGGGACAGCTTCGGGTCCTGGATCAGCAGCCCTAACTCTTGCTACGGTTAATTCAAACGTCGGTTCTTTTGGTTCATCTACTGCTATTCCAAGTTTTACAGTTAATGGCAAGGGCCTACTTACTGCTGCATCTACGAATGTCGTAATCGCACCAGCTGGAACATTGTCAGGCACCACACTTAATTCGACAGTTGTTACATCATCACTGACCTCTGTTGGGGCTCAAGCACAAGCCTTAAATATGAACACGCATAAGATAAATAACGTTACTGATCCAACCAGCGCTCAAGATGCGGCTACAAAGAATTATGTTGATAACGTTGCAGCTGGAATTAATCCAGCAGTAGCGGTGCAAGCTGCGACCACAGTAGCTGGGGATACAAGTGGGTTTACTTATAATAATGGCGCTTCTGGAATAGGCGCATTTTTTACAGGTTCTGTAAATACCGCAGTAACAATTGATGGATATACCTTCACAGCTTTAGGACAGCGGTTACTTGTCAAAAATGATACGCAAAGTCCTTCAGGTGCCTTTAACGGTGTTTATTATGTAACACAAGTTCAGACCGCTATTTTAGCTCCGATTTTAACAAGAGCACTTGATTATGACATGCCGTCTGACATGAATAACACCGGAGCTATTCCTGTTATTAACGGGACAGTTAACGGAACAACTCAATGGGTTTTAACTTCTCTTGTTAATACAGTTGGAACTGATCCTCTAACGTTTGTTAAGTTTGCTAGAAATCCAGCCGATTATTTACTCGTAGCAAATAACCTCTCTGATGTCGCATCAAAATCAACTTCTTTTAATAATTTATCTCCCATGACAACAGGCGGGGATATTATTTATGGTGGAGCATCTGGGACAGGTACTAGGCTTGCGAATGGATCTGCTGGTCAAGTTTTAACTTCTAATGGGACTACGTTAGCACCATCTTGGCAAGCAGGTGGTGGCAATCCTTTTGATCTTTTTACTTCCACTCAAGTAACGACTAACAGCACTGCCATTACGAGTGGATCTTTTGGAACATTTAGTAATAGTCCAGCCTTTAGCGTTACTGCGACTTATACTGGAACTTATAAAGTTTATTGTGGTTGTGGGACATCGATTTCGGGAGCAAGTGCTGCATTAAGAATTACCGCTACTTCTGGAAGTCCAACTCTTCTTAAAGAATCACAAGGATTTACAGGCGGTGCGGGTGCCACAAATACAACCGTTTTTATACAAAGCACATATACTTTAACTGCTAGTTCGACTTATGTTTTTGATATTCAAGGCTTACAATCATCAGGCTCTGGTGGTGTTAATCTAAATGGCTCAGTTGGAGCATTTTATATGTTCGCAGAACGCGTTGGATAAAAAAGGGATAAAAAATGACATTACCTGCTACAAATAGACAAGTTCCTGATCACTCAATAATGGATCATTTTAATAAGCAAACATATCTTGGAAATCAATATTCTATAAATCAAGCCTTCACTGCCTCAGCCTCTGAAACACCCATTTTATTACTAAATAATATTCAATCAGGAAATGCTCAAATTCTAAAAGCGCTTTTCCAAAATCTTTTAAAGGTTGTTGAAAACACTGCGGCTAAATCGATAATTCTTAATGTTTACTCTGGTCCAACGTTTGCGACTATCGGAGTTCAAACAATAGCCTTTGTGGCTGATTCAAGTGGAAGTTTAAATAACACATATTTTCTTTTAAATGATCAGCAGGGGAATAAATACTATGTTTGGTTTAATATTAATTCCGCTGGCACAGATCCTATGGTGGCAGGCCGCACTGGAGTGCAAGTTACAGGTGCCACCGGTGCAACTGCAGCTACTTTAGGAACCGCTGCCAAAGCGCTTATCATTGCCTTAAATAGTGGTTTAAGTTTTTCTGCTACAGGAACTAGCACTCTAACAATCACAAATTTAGTGGCTGGCCCATTTGTTCCGGCCAAAGATAGTAGCGTTCCAACAGGCTTCACATTTGCCGTTACAGCAGGGGAAGGTAGTTCATTAGTTCCAGTTAATTTGAGACCTGCATACGGGAACAACAGTATTGCGACAATTTCCTCATCACCAACGGTATCTGCGAATGGAACGTTAATAGATTCTATTTCAGCACCTGCTCAAAGTGTGGGTTCATCAGGCCAACTTAACATATTGGATGCAGGTCAAAACCTGCTTATTACTTCAATAGCGAGTGCCTCAAGTACATCGATTAATGTTATAATGCAGTGGTTCGAGCTATAGCAATTTTAAGGGGGATATTTTTATGCAAAATTTGATACAAAATTGGGCACTTGTAGCGTTAATAGTTAAATCGATTCTAGATTTAATCTTCGTCATTAATCCCAAGGCTGATGCGCCTGGCGGAGTTCTTGATTTCATCTATCAACTGGTAAAAAAGGCCCTCGCTCCAAAAGCTTAACCACCAATATCGTTGGATAAAAGTTCATTTAATTTTTCATTCTGTTCTTCAAGATGTTTTATTTTGCTTAGAAGATGTTGTTTTTCTTTGCGGAGTTCTTCATTCTCTTGCATGAGGATTCTTAATTCTTGTTCGAGAATGGCTGATGACATAGGATGATTTTATCATGAACGTTAATCAAATCTATATTTTAGTTATGACAACCCTTGTTTTAGTTATTTGTTTAGTAATATGGAGATTGACCTATATTTATCGTAAGCAAAAAGCAGATCTTTCTAAAGCTGTTTTAAAAATAGGAGAAAATCAAATTGATAATGAGATTAATGCTCTGCCTTTGCGTGATCTTATCAACCACGCTAACCAAAGGAATAGCGAACCCACAAATAATGAAAATGCCAAGCCTGATGGCTCAACTTCAGGTGGAGACAATCCCAAGTAATGAACATGATGAAGAAGTTTTAAATGGTGATCCTGCACCATTTAACGGAGTCCTGGTGCCAGTTGATACTTATAGGAAATATCAGGCGACTATTGATAAGTATAAATACAGAGTTCAACATGATGATCAAAACATGCCCTTATGTCCTGATACTGAGCCCTTGTTAACTATCTTTGATTCTTCGACTCTTTTAAAAGTTGGAATAGGTTTAATCTTGGGTTTGGTTATTGGCATTTCCGTTAGTCATTGATCTGACTTTTATTCCCAAATTATTAAGATCTTTTTCAATTTCTGGAAGCCTTGCCAAATCTTTAAGAACTAGCTCCATTTGAAGACTAAGTTTCACAAGAGCAAAGGTGTTTTCTCTCAAGGCTTTTTCATGCTCGTCTGTGGCTTTGTCCTTTTTCTTAAGAAAATAAATGATAATTGCACTCATGAACATAATTATGACCCATTGAAGATCTGGGATTGTGTGTGGAATGGGTGTTTCTATCATAATGAAACAAGTCCTGAATCTGCCGATAAATATTTTTTATGTTCTTCTTTACGAGCTCTAAGTTCTCTTAAATCATTTGCCACATTGCTGACTGCTGACCAGTCTTGTTGTTTAACTTTAAAAAGCAGGTAATCTATCAGATATTTTTCATCAGCCGTATAAACTACAAATTCTTCTTTCATGGCTTTCTCCATAAAAACATTATTATCAAAACTGCAAATGAAACCACTAAAAATAACATTCCGTCACTATCATGATTATTGGGATAATCTAAATCGATGTCATGCCTAACTATTTGCCCTGAATGAACTGTGACCTCGTTCATTTTTTTCCTTTTAGAGTTATTTTATAGGCATCATTTTGATCATGAGTAGATTTGATTTCATGAATTAAGCCCAATAGCTGGGTTACCGTGTGGTCAAGGATTTTCAGGATTTCTTTAATAAGATCCACTTCTTTATGACTCATCTAAGTCCTAAAAGAGCTTTGATCTGATTCATGAGAATTCTGGCACTTTGACCAGTGCCGACGGCTGATCTTTCGTAATGCGCTTGAACATAAATAACAGCCTGCTTAAGAAGGTCTTCCATCTGTTCAACCCGCTTTAACATCGTATCAACCTTAACAAGGAGTATTTGTTCTTCTGGTGTCATAAGTATTAGCATCGTATTTGAGGATGAATATGTCTAGCCTTGGTTTATCGCTGTATAAGCGTCTTGAAAGGTCATGGCTCTCAATTTGAGTATCATTAAGGATTATGCCTGCTTTTTGTAAAGAGTCTTGTGGGAGCTCATAAAGGTTGCTTAAATCAGGTAATTTAAGAGAGATATCACCCTTCTTTGTAAAATAATCCTCTTTGGAAAAATAGAAATGAAAGATGGTCCATATCCTCTCACATATTGGATCCATAATATTTTGAGAAATGCGCTGCATCTTCATTTCTAAGATCATGTGATCTTCAGCAGACTTTAATCGAGCATCTTTGCCTATGAAATGCCTTTGACGAAGCTTGTTAAAAAAAATAGGTCTGCCGTTTTTCTTAGAGAGATGATTTTCAACGGGTATAGTGAAAAAGCAAAGAAGCTTATCGAGGCTAAAACTTTGCCTGATTCTTGTTTCAAGAGCATTGACTATATTCTGTGATTCCCCGCCCATTTATTTTAGATAATTACATGATTTCAAAAAAGGTCAAGAAATGAGGCCTGTTAAAGCAAAAAGAAAACTAAGGTTAAAAATCAATACCCTCCAATTTTTCAGCTTGCACTTACTAATCTCGGAGGGTATGAATGTTATCGCTAGATAAACATTGTCAGAAGAGTTAACCAATTCTCCCGCCAATGTCAAATAGCAAAAAAATAACAAAGTGTAACTCTGGTTTATACGAGGGATTGTCAGGACAAATATATGACTTGGTTAAATAAAAGCCAACAAACAGACCTGATAATATTTAGCTTAGCGTTATTATTCTTTGGATATAAATGGTGGAAAGATAAGGTATGAAATTAATTGCATGTGATTTATGTAAGAAAACAAATCAACATATTTAAATAAAGATGGTGCGTTCTATTGTGGCTCATGCGGAGTTAACTTGAAGGTCAAAGAATTCGAGGAAGTGAATGGGTGATCGTGTAATTCTATTGGTTACTGTGGTCTTGCTGAGTTTAGGCACATGGAAACTTTTTGAGTTCATTGGTATTTTGGTAGAACATTTACACGTGCAATGGAAATAAAATGGAAATGGAAAAAATAGCAATCCAACCTGAAGTTTATAAACCTCTCATGGAAAAGATAAATGAAATCTATGAATCTTATTTACGTACAGGTGATGAGAAATTATCAACCATGGAAATGTACGCAGCAGTTACGATGTATGCAAAAGTCCTAGAAGGTGTCTTAGAGGATAATGCTCAATTCAAAATAGATCACGTAGAGCATTTAGAATTTGCTAAGGATGAACAGTGAATAAAACTATTGGCGAATTGAAAGCCTAGCAATCGAGGGAAATGAAGAAATGCCAGATATTGAAGATTTATTTTTAGGGTTTTTCGCTATGGTTATGATTCCTATTTGGGTGCCGGCAGTCGTAGGATTGATTATACTTAGATCGGTCGGCAAACTTTTAAAGAAATTAGAATGAGCCCATTTAAAAAAGGTTTTTTGTGTGGCGGCGTGGAAGGACACGCAGTCCCGAAGCGTGGAGTTAGGGGTGGCAATGAGACGAGACACGGTTTGGCGACTGAGTATGTCCTCGTTGAACGCAGCGGTTGTCCACGATGCCGAGCCGGTATCAAGCCCGGCCCACACTTTTTAGGAATGGAATGAATGCTTAATGGCTTGGATCTGCAGGGAGAATTTTTGAACAGTGAAATGAAAACAATAACAATGGATTTCTCTGAATATGAACAAATGGATGGCGAACGAAAAAAAGCCAATGAAGAGTTAGCCGAATATAAGAACGCAATCGAAATTGTCTATGGAAAGGAAGTCGCTGGTTCTATCTTAAGCATGGCCGATGAAGTAAGAGATTCTAGAAGCCGTATGCAAATTAGCAAAGCAGTATTTGGAGGCACACTGTGAGCCCCGCATTCTCTTGGACAGCTAAAAAAATAAACCCAAAGCCTCAGCCATTTAAGAAATGCTGCATCGTTTGCTTTAAAGCTGTTAGTGAAGAGCGCTATGAAAAGTTTAATAAGAAGTGCGAAGAGTGTGTAGATAAAGACGTGAAAGTGGAAATGTTGGAGGATAAGTAATGAAAGCTTTTTTAAACGATGAAAAAGTAAAAGAAAAATATCTAGCACGTGTTTTAGCTCATAAAGAAGCCGACGAAATAGTGCAGGGATACTATTGGGAAAATGGAAAGGGTTGTGCTGTGGGCTGCACCATTCATGGAGAAGATCATTCCAAATATGAGACTGAGATTGGTATTCCTAGCTGGCTCGCAAAACTTGAAGATAAAATATTTGAGGGCTTATCTAAACAAGAGGCTAAGTCATGGCCATCCGATTTTTTAGCAGCAATTAATCCTGGATCGGATCTTGAAAAGATTAAGACCACATTTTTAATTTTCATAATCGAATCAGCACGAGAGAAATTTGACCATAAAAGATATCCTAAACAATTAAATGCAATTGATGGAGTACTTGCCGAACTCCGAAAAGACAAATTGGATTTAGAAAAACTTAGAGAAGCTCGTGCTGCTGCTGCTGCTGCTGCTGCTGCTGCTGCTGCTGCTGCTGCTGCTTATGCTGCTTATGCTGCTTATGCTGCTGCTGCTTATGCTGCTGCTGCTTATGCTGCTGCTTATTCTGCTGCTCGAAAGAATGAGTTCAAGAAATTTGCCGATAAACTCTTACAACTTCTAAGAGAATGCAAATGACCCCCGCTGAGCGATTAGAAGCGATTGAAAAACAAATGAAAGACGGATGGTCGCCCGAAGAAACAGATCAAGAATGGCTCATCAACCGAGTAAAACGGCTCACTGAGGCGTTGGAGTTTTATGAAAATGAAGACAATCACGGTGTAGGTGATTTTGTGTGGAATAAATCCAAAGTCGAAAAAGATTTAGGTGAAGTAGCCCGCAAAGCGCTGGAGCAAGAATGAGCAACTCGTGTATGACTTGCGGGGGACTAATAATGGAACCGGGTAAGGTTTACGGGTATGCTGGCCCTGTTTGCTATTGTAACCCTTCGCCTAAATATCAAATTCCAATCGGACAGATTAATTATCAACAACATTTAACTCTGCCTAAATGTGAATGCCATTCTTGTACGCAATCTCGACTTCCCTTCGGTGGGCAAGTTGAAATGAAAAGGAAAGAAAAATGACCAGACAAGAGCAGATTGAAGAGGCCGCAAAAAACAATAAACACGCGCCCAATTTATTCTCTTTTATTCAAGGCGCTCAATGGGCGGATGCAAATTGTGACCATGACTACGAAGATCAAGCTTTAAGATATGCAGAAATGCTCACAATCGCAGTTACGGCTTTGAAAGACGCACGAGAACAGTTTGCTTTGATGGCCGAAGGTGAAGGTCCTGATCCAGAAGTTTATGTTCGAATAAGTAGCTTTTCTATGAGTGCCTGTGATGAAGCCCTCGCCAAGATCGAAGCTTTGAAGGAAACAAAATGAGGTTTTTCAAGAGAATATATTTTTCAGCACTCGGGGTTACCTATAAGGGTGAACTTGTAAGTGTTGATCACGACAAGCTAAGAGATGAAATATGCTTTATTGCAAATAACAAGCGCGACGAAGTTTTGGAAGAGGCCACGGTTGCTATAAAAACTTTATACCAAGCAATGTCCTTCATCACATTAAAAGCGCCTGGTTATGATTGGAATGCTGACCCGTTGTTTCTAACTCTCAAACAAGGTGACGCAAACAAATTAGCAGAAGATTGGCTCAAGAAATATGGCGGTGAGGAGTGAAGCCTAGAGAGTTTTGGAGTTTTCTAAAATGGATGAATGCTTAAAGAAGCTTGAACAACTTCAATCCGACCGCAAGATCCTGGTTGAGGCGTTGGAGGGATTGTCGTTGTTTCTAACTCTCAAACAATTAGGCGATGGTTATTCAGCTATGGTTCGACAATATCCGCACAAAGATATGCTACCAGAACTCACGCAGGTGAGAGAAGTCGTGCCCATTGATTGGGAGAAGGTTTGGATAGAGGCAGATAAATTAGCCTCAGAAGACCCAAGGCATTCAGCCAGAAGGCTAATCCAAGAATTAGTCGAGAAGCAGTTAAAAGGAGAATAAGAAGAATATTTTGGAGGGGAAATGGTCTATGAAATTGTTACAGGGAATGCTGCTATTCAGAAAAGTTTTGAATGGCTTGAATTAAGAAGAAAATATATAACAGCTTCTGATATTCCAATAATTATGGGCAGAAGCCCTTATAAAACAGTAGAGGATTTAATCAATGAAAAGACGACCGGGCAGACCGAGACTTTATCCCAAGACAAAATCGAACTCTTTAAGAAAGCAGAAGATATCGAAAGTAAAGCAAGGCAAGAACTCATCGGAGATGGCTACAATTTTGAGACAAGAGTTATCATATCTAAAACAGTGCCGGAATTACTTGCTAGCCTGGATGGATTTGACCAGAAATACAATACAATCCTTGAAGTCAAATATATAGGAAGAGTTAAACTCAACACTTTAACGATCGATAAAAATTTACCTCTTCACCACTTCATCCAAATCCAGGCTCAATTGCTTGCATCAGGTGCTAAAAAATGCCTTTATTATGCCTCTGATAGTAAAAACATTTTTTTAAAAGATATCATGCCCGATTTAGACTTTTTTGAACTGATTAAAAAAGAAATTAAAGCATTTATCGTTAAATTAAATAATGTTAAATCCCTCCGGAATGCCGCAAGGGACAATGTCCCAAAAATCGAGGATCAATCTATAAGTAAACCAGAAGTTAAGGAGTTAATTATGTCTAAAGAAGTAGTTCCAACTAATTCAAATAATGATTTCACTGCAAATCAAAAACACCTTTTAAAAACTCAAATTTGTCCTGGTGCCAGTGATGATGAGCTTTCATTATTTATGGCCGTTGCTAAAAAAACAGGTCTTGATCCATTTTCTAGGCAAATTTATGGCTTTATGAGAAAAGAAAAATCAAAGACCGGCCAATGGTTACAAAAACTTTCAATTCAAACCTCAATTGATGGTTTCAGATTAATCGCAGCCAGGACAAATGAATATGAAGGTCAAGTCGGTCCATTATGGTGTGGAGAAGATGGTGAATGGAAAGATGTCTGGCTTTCAAATCTTCCACCTGCAGCTGCAAAAGTAGGAGTGTGGCGCAAAGGTTTTAAAGAGCCTATTTATTCTGTGGCCAAATTTGAATCATATGCTCAAAGATATGATGGAAAACTTAGTAATATGTGGCAAAAGTTTTCAGATCTTATGATTTCAAAATGTGCTGAAGCCCTAGCTCTTAGACGAGCTTTTCCGAATGAGCTTAGCGGAATTTATTCAAGTGATGAGATGGCTCAGACTCAAAATATTGAACGTCCAGAAGTCCCTGCAAGAGCATTACCCCAAGCAAGTCCAGAGCCTGATTTTGATTCAATGGTAGATGCAGAATTTGAGAGACTTTCAAAGGAAAAACCTAAAGGGAATCAGGCATCATTGCCTCTATGATTATTTTCGGGATAGCGCTATGGATGGCTTCTATAATGGGAATTATAGCCTTTTTTAGAGGTGCTACAAAAAAACAATGACATGGCATTATTGGTTATCGGTATTCAATGGTATGTGTGCGCTGATTAATGTCATAGGATTTATTGTTTGGTTTTCAAATTTGATGGATGATTAAAGGTCCCCAATAAAATTAATGATATATTGTTTAAGAAGTTCATTGATACTGATCTTCATGGTGGGATTTTGCTTTTTAAGCCCAGAAATGATCTTTAAAAGCTTTTTTTTAAGATCCTGATCTATGCGAATTGTGATTTTAGAAACCTCTTGTTTAAGAGGAAAAGTATTAGTCTTTTTTGTCATAAGGCAGCCCCTTTTTCTTACATTCTTCAGTCCATATTAAATTTAAATAGACTTGTAATTCATCGTTTAAAAATAACCCGTCAGTTCTCCATTTGCCAGCACGATAAATGAATTCTCTTTCGACGGTTTTATTATCATGAGTCACCCAGGCAATAAAATTGGCTAAACCATTTCTCCATCCTATTACACTAATTTGAAATTTTAATGGGCCCTCATTCATTTTTCAGCCTTAGAAATGGCGATCTGTAAGTCTTTCTTTGTTTTAGCCCACACCTGTTCAGCCAATATCGTTACATCATCAAACTTAGGCATTACAGCTTGAAACAGGCCTAGTGATTGCTTACAGGCCTCAAGTAATATAGCGTTAGCCTTTTTTAACTCATTCAATTCTTTGCTGAGCCTAAGATAGCGCTTAATGACGATATTTTTTTGTCTCACTTATCACTTCCTTTAAAAATCCATTGAATGATCATCATCAGGGTCATAATCGTCTCTATTGATTCGGTCCTCTTCACAGCATCGAAGGCAGAATTTTTCATTGTCGCCTTCTTCACCTTTTTCAAATTCCTTTCCACAGGTTCCGCACTTGCACCTCATACAGCCTCCCTCAAAGTAATTTACGAAAAAGTTCAATAATCGTTTTCTGCATTTCGTCATCTAAACTTCGTATGGCATATTGAAGCTTGTCTGCCAGTTTATCCTTTTGAGTGTGATATGATTTTTCTGGTATTTGTGTCTTATCCCTGTTGAGGCAAAAAGCTTTGTATAAAATCTCTCTAATATCTGGATCCATGATGTACTCCTTAACTTCTCTATATAGAATACCTCAATTTTGCCTAAAGTGCCAGCTTATTATGCCGGCAATAGAAGGAGGCAAAGATGTCTAATTTTATTAAGGCTTTTGAGTTTCTTCTTAGGCGCGAGGGCGGGTTTGTTAATAACCCATTAGATATGGGAGGACCCACAAACATGGGTATTACCCAAGGTGATCTCGCCCATTTCTATAACCGCCCTATTAGCATAGAGGAGGTTAAAGAGTTAAAACCTGAAATAGCTCAGACTTTTTATAGACTTAGATTCTGGGAACATATGAAGCTTGACGCCGTTGAGAGCTCAAAAATAGCCGTCGTGATCTTTGATCAAGGCGTACTGCGTGGTCAGCACCGGATTATTCAAGATATCCAGCATATTCTGGGCCTAGATCCTGATGGCATTATGGGACCTCAAACAATTGAGGAGATTAACAAACAGCCGGAAATCCAATTTGGCATGAAAATCATAAAAGCCAGCCAATTGGCCTATACCTACATCGTTCAAGCAAAGCCTACCCAAGTAGAATTTTTATCAGGCTGGATATCTAGAACTCATTCGCTTATTGATTTCCTTCTTTTTTCATCCTAAAAATGGATTATTCATAAAGGGGAGGGGCACTTGGCAATGTTTCAAAATAAAAAACTTAAAAACCCAATCTTGATAGTCAGACCAGTCGACGCAATTAATAAAGAGTATACCGACATAATTATGAAGCTTGGATCCTTTGAAGTTGAATTGGCCAATATTTTAAATGCAGAAGAAAAACAAAATAATAGAAAAGAAGAAATCAATTCTTTAAAGACTGAGATAATGGACCGCGTATCTGAACTATCTGTTGAAATGGATGAAGCTCAAAAAGAACTTAGAAAAAAAGCAGCTGAAATAAAAGAAGAACCTCAAGAGGTTAAAGTTTAAATGACAAGAGATAATATCTTTGAACAAGATCGCAATGAACGCCAAATGTATAATGATGCCGCAATTGATGAGGAAGTCGAACTCCCCCTTACAAAAGATGGCTTTGAAGCCTTACTTGAACGTGCAGCGGGGTATTACACATTGCCCGTTGACGATCTTATGCGCCAGGTCCTAGCAGGCTATATTCATCATGTCCCTAACGAACAAAACACTGCCGTTTTAGAACAAATTGCCAAGGTTCTTCATAAATCAGTCTCAAACTCAACCACTTGGCGTATTGATCAGGAAATAAAACAAAAGTTTAGAGATGAAGCCGATAAAAAAGCAAAAGAATTAAAAGACTCTCAACTTCTTCCGATAAATTCAGAGCCGCAACACTGATAGTATTTTAAAAAACTCGCTTTAAAAGGACTAATGACTAGGGCTTTTAAGGAACTTCAAAATGATTGGTATGGAAAACTGGCAAGTGATGGATTTATTGATGCCGAAAATGTGAAACACCCCAATAGGCCCCTAATTGAATGGCACTCCTTTAAAATGACATCCCAAAAGTTTCAAATCAACAAAGCCAATAAATCCCTTTATCAAAATCAAATAGACAATTTTCTTATCCATCCTAAATTTGATGAGATATGTAAGTCAGTGGTAAAACATGGCAATTGCAAATTCTGTGATAGAGAAGTAATGGTAATATGGGAAATGCATACCGAAGGCTTAACAACAAGACAAATAGCATCTCACATGAATAGAGTTAAAAGTAGAATCGATGATGTCATTGGAAAGCTTAGACAATGGATGAACCTTCTATAGATGAAGTGAAAATTATTCTAAGAGATTTTGATCAAGAGCAAGATCAAGCTATGATTTATTCTACTTGGCGGAACTCTCTTTTCTATAGTTCATCAGAACAAATCTATGATTCTCCTCAAACATTTTTTAGAAAACAAACTCATAAAATTAAGCCAATCCTCAAAAATGCGCTTATTAAAATAGCTTGTTTTGAAGATACTCCCAGTGTCATCGTTGGCTATTGCGTGACAAGTGCAAATCATGTGTACTTTATTTATGTTAAAACTGATTTTAGGAAAAAAGGCATAGCAACAATGCTTTTTCCAAAAACTATCGAAACCGCTACCAAAGACTTAACTAAAATAGGTAAAATACTAGCAGAAAAGAAGAATCTAAGGGTCATTGACCCAAAAATCCAAGGAGAATTAGATGATAGAAGAACAGAAGATCGACAAACGAACCAAAGAATACAAGTCAACTCATAGCCAACAAGAACAATCAAAACTTATGGACCTTGTTGAAACAGGTATCCCTATCACCATGGCCGTGTTCCACAGAACAGTTCGTTCGCACACAGGTGAACCTGAAACAGCCTTCTTTGATCCTGATTTTAAGCCCGCTCCTAAACCTTCAAAAGCAGCAACAATGTATTACACACCCCATGGTTTAGTGTGTGATCAAAAAGGGAAATTCAAGATAATCCCTTTAGCCAATGTCTCAGATACAATTGTAAAATGAATTATTGGCCAGTAGCTCAGTTGGCAGAGCTCGAAACTGTTAATTTCGCGGTCATAGGTTCGAATCCTATCTGGCCAGCCATATAAGGAATGAAATGAAAATCCATTGCCCCTATGACAAACTGGTAAATCCAAAAGAGCTTAGGCCCAATCCTAAGAATCCCAACACTCATGACAAAGATCAGATTGACAGACTTTGTAAGATTCTTGAATACCAGGGATGGAGATATCCTATTAAAGTTAGTAAACAATCAGGATTTATAAGCTCAGGACATGGTAGACTCGCTGCAAGCCTTAAACTTAATCTCAAAGAAGTGCCAGTATCTTACCAAGACTATGAAAATGAAGATCAAGAATATGCAGATCTTGTTTCAGATAATGCTATAGCCTCATGGTCAAACTTAGATCTAAGTCAGATAAATCTAGAGGTTCCAAACTTAGTTCCTGATTTTAATATTGATCACCTAGGCATTAAAGACTTCACAATAGATATGTCAGAAAAAGGATTATGTGATGAAGATGAAGTTCCTGAAACAGTTGAGCCAATATCTAAGCGAGGTGATTTGTATCTACTCGGTGACCATAGACTTCTTTGCGGAGATTCGACAGATATTTTGCAAGTTGAAAGGCTAATGAACGGCAAGAAGGCTGATATGGTTTTCACTGATCCGCCTTATGGAATGAACCTAGATACTGACTTTGAATCAATACATTCCTCTAATATAGCTGGATCAAGAACAAACCGTCCCGTAATTGGCGATAGCGAGCCTTACGATCCAAATCCGATCTTTACAATAGAAGCAAAGGAAGTCTTTATCTGGGGCGCTGATTATTTTTGCCAAAAAATCCCAAATGGAGGCTCTTGGATTGTATGGGACAAAAGGGAATCAGAAAATATGGACAAAGTTCATGGCTCAACATTCGAACTTTGTTGGTCAAAGCAGAAACATAAAAAATTAATATATCGTAAATTGTGGATTGGTTTCCAGGGAATGAAAAAAGATGACGGCCTTCGAATCCATCCAACACAAAAACCAATCGAGCTTATTACATGGTTCTTTGAGCAATGGGGTAATGTTGGTGAAACTGTAATAGATATTTATGGCGGCTCAGGCTCAACACTCATCGCCTGTGAGAAAACTAATCGCAAATGCTTCATGATGGAAATAGATCCACATTACTGTGATGTAATTGTAGCCCGCTGGGAAAAATACACCGGCAAGAAAGCTGAGTTAATCGAATCCGAAAGAGATCCATCTCCTTGGTGCTCATATGGACATAAAACTGCAAAGGAATGTGACTGTGGGCCAATTGCAGCAAATGATTAAAACCGCGCAATTATCGCGCAATGAGTCAAAAGATGCCTAGATATAAGAAGCCTGGTACGGGTAGAGACTTTCAGCCAGGTAATAATGCTAATCCACATGGCAGACCTAAAGATCCACCAGAGCTTAAAGCGCTTAAGAAATTAAACAAAGCTAACTTGGATCTTTTGCTAAATAAGTTGTTACAGGCAAAGCCTGACGAGCTCAAGGGTATGAATAACACTGTCCTTGAACTATGGCTAGCTAGTGGTGCAAGTAAGGGTATTCAAAAAGGTGAGTTTACTAATCTTGTAACACTGATTGAGAGATTAATAGGTAAGGTTCCAGTGACAGTGGGTAATGCTGAGGGCGAAGGCTTTAAGATTATTGTCGAAGATTATAAGAAGAAGGAATGACTGAACTCAAGATAGCGCTTCAGCCTAAGCAAAGGAAATTTCTTGAATCTAGAAGAAAAATTCTGGTCAAAAATTGAATTCATACCATTTCACGAATGTTGGGAATGGACTGGTGGAATAACTAATCATGGCTATGGCTTTATGGCAAATTGGCCAAAGGGAAATGTTTATGCCCATAGATACTCTTTATCTCTCATTGAAGATCTTAAAGAAAACAAAGTCATAGATCATATTTGTCAAAATAGATCATGCGTTAATCCAAAACATCTCAGACAAGTGGATATTGGCACGAATATTTTAGAAAATAGCAAAAGTATCGCAGCTTTGAATAAGGCTAAAACCCATTGCCTTAGAGGTCACGAATTTACAGAAGATAACACGTATATATGTTCAAAAAGAAAAAGAAATTGCAGAGCCTGTAGAAAAACTACCTATGCAGAATTTTATAGGAAAAATGGTAGAAATTAGGATTGCTCTTCAGCCTAAACAAAGACTTTTTCTAGAAGCATTGAATAAATACCCAATTACAGCGTTTGGTGGAGCGCGTGGAGGCGGCAAGAGCTATGCCTTACGTAATATATTCTTGCTAAGGATGTTTGAAAAGCCGGGTAGAATCGGTGCAATTTTTAGAAAGAGTTATCCTGAACTAGAGTCTAATCATATAAGACCTCTATTTCAAGAACATCCGTATTTAAGACAATTTTGGAACGAAAGCAAAAAACTTCTTACATTGCCAAATGGTTCGACGCTTCAGTTTTCCCACTTATCAAGTGATGCTGATGTAGCCCTTTATCAAGGTCGAGAAATAACAGATCTTGGTATCGATGAGATTGGACAATGGATTGAATCTACTTTTAGAACTTTACTGGGCTCTAATAGATCAAGCAGACCTGGTATAGAAGCTAGATGTGCCATAACCATGAATCCTGGAGGCATTGGACATGCCTGGATTAAAAGAATATTTATTGATAAGCGATTCAATGAACGAGAACGTCCTGAAGATTATCATTTTATTCAAGCCTTAATATCAGACAATCCTGCATTAATTGAGAATGATCCAGATTACATACACCGTCTTAATTCTGAGACTAATGAGGCGTTGAGAAAGGCTTTTTTATATGGCGATTGGGAAATCATGGCAGGCCAGTTCTTCCAAGAAATCACAAAAGAAATCCATTTCATCCCGCCCTTTGAAATCCCACGCCATTGGAACAGGTTCGGTGCCTATGATTATGGTTTCAACCATCCTGCCGCTTTTGGATGGTTCGCTAACGACGAAGATGGCAATACCTATCTCTATAGAGAACTTGTCATGTCTGGAAAAAGAGTTGATCAATTCGCAAAAGAAATCAAAGCTTTTGCCGATACACAAGACCTACACCCGATTGTTGCAGGACACGATTGTTGGACTATCAAAAATGTACTTAAAGACGATAGACAACCACCCACTATAGCTGATGAATTCTCAAGTCATGGAATACAATTAGACAGAGCGGTGATTGATAGAGTCCAAGGAGCTGCTCAGTTAAGAAGCTATTTAGCTTGGCAAGGTAAGCCTAATAAGAAGCCACGGTTTTATATTTTTAACACTTGCCCTATCACTTTCGACACAATTGCCCGTATGATTCATAACCCAGACAAGGTTGAAGATGTTTTAAAAGTTGACGCGACTGATGGTGATCCATTATCAGGCGATGATGCCTATGACATGGTTAGATATGGCTTAATGTCTAGGCCACACATATCAGAACATCCTAAAGTGCATCATCCTTATGGCAGTCCTGAATGGAATAAAGAACAGGAAGAAAAACATATCCAGGCTGCTATGGAACAAGTAAAGAGAGACAAAGATTTAAAAGAAAACAAGTCAGAGTATGGCTCCTGGGGGAAGAATAAAAAGGGGATACCGGATTGGAACGTCTGGTAACATCTTTATGAGGTCGGGCATTCCTCTCTAAATCCGTGCCCATTTTTTTCAGGCCAGCCGTTAATCAGTATGAAGCTTCCATTTTTGGCTGAATCTAAATGGCCTATATCTAAAGAGCCAGAAGAGCGCGTCGTTAATCCTAGTTATAACAAGCAAATAGAAGATCATCTCATGGATGAAATTCTTGTAGCTCTTGAGAAAAAAGAGTCAGCAAAGCTTCGCGAAAGTCTTGTCGCCTTAGTTCAACATATCAATTCAAGTGAGGAATAATCGTGGAACATAAAAAGTCTGGAATGTGTGAGCCGTGTAGTGGGCCTTGTAAGTATGCAGAGGGCGGAGAAGTGCCAGAAAAAATGGATAGCGACGGCGATTATGATGGCGATATGGAAGGTGCTGATAACGAACTCATGGATCAATGTTGTGACGAACTTCTCTCAGCCATTGAATCAAAGAACAAAAAAGAAATGTTAGATAGCCTAAAGGCAATAATCTTAAGCTGCAAAGGGTAAGGGAAAATGTTAGACGCTAAAAAATTATCTGAAGCCATTCGTATGAAACGAAAGAAGCTCAAAGAAGAGGGTGTTGAGAACATGGTTGATACAGCACCTGGTCCTCAAATGAATGCTCAAGACGTTCTGTTCGCAAAGCAAGAGGCTCAATGGTCAAAGACTATGGATTTACCTGAGAAGAACGAAGCACCCTCAGACCCAGCAGATCCAGAGATAGATGGAACTCAAAAAGAGAGTGAATTAGCCAAAAGAATGGCTCGTGTTGAACGTATCTTATCAAAGCTTAGCGTAGGCTGATGAATCCGCAAAAAACTGAAAAGCTATTCTCACTAATGAAACAATTTAGCGTGGAATATCTTAAAACATCTGAAATTGAAATAAAAATGAATCGGGATAGCTCAGCTGCTCCGCAATCAGGACTAAAAGCAGACTCCTACGTCCGAGGAGAAGAAGCTAAAGATCCATCGACTGCAGCTGCAGCTCCTCCCGTTGATATGGAAATCCCGCATCATGAAAACCAAGTCGCAAAGCTTCTAAAGCTCAATGATGAACAATTAGTAGATGTTCTATTCCCAGAAGGAGCTAAGTCAAATGCCGATAGTTGAGAAGCTTGATGAAAAACCTATTACAAAAGAGATTGTCGTTAAGACTAAAAACAATGCCAAAAATAAAGAAATGGATCAATCCTATAAATGGTGGCTAGCACAAACAGACGATGAACTTGTTACGCAACTTTTATCAACGACAAATTATCTCAAAAAGCTCAGTCAAATTAGAATAAGACAGGCAAGTATCTACACAAGACTGTTTAGTGGAAAACCTCTCTATAATTATTTGGCCAATGTTGGAACACTCGATAACTCTCAACAACTCCCAATCGGAAGACCTACTGCGAATATTGTTTATTCATGCGCAGACACGCTTGTTAGTAGGCTCACACAAGATAAGCCTCGACCATTTTATATCGGTGATAAAAATAGCTATAAAGAAAAGAAAATAGCAACAGACGTTAATAACTTCATGCTTGGCGAATTCTTTAGAACAAATATTTATCAGCTGGGAGCGTTCTCTCTTAGGGACTGTTGCGTTTTAGGAGACGGGTTTTTAAAGATTTTTCCAAGAAATAATAAAGCAACTGTTGAGCGTACTTTATCCACAGAACTCTTAAGTGACTACAATGATTCTTATTATGGGAATCCTAGAAATAAGATTCAAATGAAGCTAGTGGATCGTCAAACGTTCATGGCTCTTTTCCCGGAACATGCAGATATAATTTTAAAAGCTCAACATGGCAATGTGGATAATACTCCCCTCTCTACCGATACTATATCTGATCAATTTATTATTTCCGAAGGATGGAGATTGCCAAGCTTTAAGGATGCTAATGATGGCAGACACGCTATTGTTTGTTCCGCGGGACTTATCTTAGATGAGAAATGGTCAAAAGAAAGGTTCCCTTTCACTCATATTGGATACAACCCAAATATCGTTGGTGATTTCTCTCAAGGCTTAGCTGAAATTCTTATGCCCACACAAATGGAGATTTATAAACTCCTTATCATTCTCTCTCAATCAATTGAACTCATGGGTGTGCCAAGAATTCTAGTTGATGAGTTTTCTAAAATCTTAGAGACAGCGTTTAATAACAATATCGGGACTATTATTAAATATTCAAAAATGAAACCGGAGTTTGTGACTTCTCCGTGCAATGCACCTGAGCTTTATGAATGGATCAAATGGCTTATTCAAAATGCTTATGAAATGTCAGGTATATCAAAACTTGCAGCTTCGGGAGTAAAGCCCGCCGGTTTAAATAGCGGTGAAGCTCAGCGCGAATTCATGGGCATTCAAGATGATAGAACAGCAGCACTTCAAAAACGTTACCAGGACATGTATACAGATGCTGCTTATCTTATGCTCGATACAGCCATAGATATTGCAAAAGAAACTGGCGAATATATGAGTGTGTATCCTGATAGATATGGATCACATTCTGTAGATCTGCCAGAAGCTGTTATTTTAAAAGATACCCACATTTTCCAATGCTATGAAGAATCATTTTTGCCAAAAGATCCGGCAGGACGTCGCGCAACTCTTTCCGAAATGCTTGCAGCAGGTGAAATTAATCAACAAGAGTTTAGACGTTTGTCGGGTTATCCAGATTTGCAACAGTCTGATGCCTTGGCAAATGCTCTTGAGGAAAGAATTTTAAATAATCTTGATGCCATAATAGAAAAAGGCAAAAAAGGTTACGAACCGCCTGACGCATTTATTCTTGACCCTACCGACTTAGCTACAACTCTCACTGTTAATTATATCAACCACAGGGAACAGGCCAATTGCCAGTTGCTCCACCAGCCCCAAGTGTGGCTCCAACATCCGGTGCTCAAGTCTGAAAAAGAAGAAACTATTAACAAAGGAGAATCTAAATGCCTATAAGGGAAGCTATTGTCGATAATCTTATCCCAAAACCAGTTGAAAAACCCATACCAGTTAGAACAGTCAATACTAGATTTCAAAAGATAGAACCTAAAATTGCAGGCCAAGAGATTATAAATAGTAGTCCGGCTGCAGAATCAGCCAAGACTGAAGAATCTGTCAGACTCTCGCCCCAACTCTCAGCCCTCGCTCGTAAAGAGCAGGCCTATCGCCAAAGAGAGCAGGCGTTAAAAGAACGTGAAAAAGCCCTTGAGGCTAAGTTAGCTGAAGGTGAGAAGTTTACTTCTCTGAAGGCCAAACTTAGTGCAAAGGACTTTTCCGAAGCTGAAGCCTTAGGCCTAAGCTATGAGGACTATACAAAGTATGTCCTTGAAAAACAAAATGGCGAAAATCCTCAAGAAACTGCCATCAAAGAATTGAAGGCAGAAATAGAAGCCCTAAAAAAGGGTGATGAAGAATCTGCCGCAAAACAATACGAAGAAACCGTTGCGGAATACAAAAAAGAAATTGCAAAGCTTGTTGCTGAGAATCCTGATTTCTCAAGTGTGAAAGAATTAAAGCGGGAGGATGCAGTCCTTCAATTAATTCTAGATTCATTTGAGGAGGATGGTGATGAGCTCACAGTTTCTGAAGCTGCAAAGCTTGTTGAGGACAAATTAGTTGAATACGGCAACCAGTTTACTGGCCTGCCTAAATTTAAAAAAACAGAGGTTATAGAGCCTGAGAAAAAGACTCTGCCTCGACCGACACTCGGGAAAACTTTAACAAACGATATGACGGTTAGTTCAGAGAAACAACCGTACAAGAGCCTCCAACATCTATCTGAAGCTGAGCGTTATGCAGAAGCAAGACGAAGGGTATTAGAGAGGCGCGAAAAGGGGAAATAATAAATGGGTACTCCAGCGAACGTAGCAACAGCTTATTCAAATTCCACGGATAACATTGCTACACTTAAAGAACTATATTCTGATGATTCATGGGTAATGAAGGACCTTGTTTTTGACAAGAACCCTTTTTTAGCTATTTGTCCTAAAGATGAAACTGAAATGGGCATGGGCGGCAAGAGCTTTCCTGTTCCTGTTATGTATGATACTGGAGCTGGTCGTTCTGCTGCTCTTGGAACAGCTCAGACTTATCAAACTGCTCCTCAAACTGTTGAGTTTCAAGTCACCAGAGTTTCAAACTACTCTGTTGCAACTCTAACTAACGACTTTTTGAGAGCTTCAGCTTCTAGCATTGGCGCTTTCATGCCTGCTGCAGAGCTTAACGTTAAATCAGCCTTCAGAAACTGCTCCAATGACCTTGCTCACGATATGTATAACGATGGATCGGGCAGCCGGGGAGCATACGGCGTTGGTAGCGGTTCCATTAGCTCTGGAGTTATTACTCTAGATAATCTTGGGATGGTTTATCAATTCGCTGTCGGTATGGCTCTTGTTAGTTATTCAGTTTCTAGCCTTACTCCTACGCAAAGCACAAGTGCCGCAATTGGTTATGTAATTGCCGTTGATACTGGACTTGGAACAGTGACTGTGTCTGCTACTTCAGGTGGAGCAGCTGGTACACCCACAAACTGGTCGACAAGCTTCCCTTATCTTGCACAAGCTGGTGACGTTAATTTCGTTTCAAACGGTCTTAGCTCTGCAAATATGTTAAAGCTTGCAGGTCTTGGTGCTTGGGTGCCTGGAACTGCTCCTGGTGGATCAGATAACTTCTTTGGTGTTAACAGAAGCGTTTCTCCCACAAAACTCGCTGGTCTTCGTTTTGCTGGTGGCGCATCTGAGAGCATTCAAGATGCTCTGATTGATGCCGTTAACCAACTTGCAGCTCAAAGCTCTGAAGCAGGGGATCCTGATTACATTCTTATGAATCCTGTCAGCTATCAGACTTTAGTGAAGCAGCTCACAAGCCAAGCTAACTATGTTTCAATTAAGCATGACGAAATTGACATTAGCTTTAAGGCTCTTGTGTTGCCGACAGCCAATGGTGAGATTGCAATTCTTCAGGACCGTAACTGTCCTGCTCAAATTGCCTACATCATTACGCTTAAAACCTGGAAGCTCAGAAGCTTAGGCAAGGTTCCTCAGTTCCTAACCTTCCCTGGATTTTATGATCAAATGGGATTTCCGGTTCCTGGAAGCGATGCTGTTGAATTGCGCGTAGGTTATTATGCCAATTTGACTTGTAATGCGCCTGGTGCGAATGCAGTTGTTCCTTTGGCTCAATAAGTTATACTTTATTCCTCAAGGATGAGGAAGATCGAGGACTAGAGAAGCCATAAACTCGGGTAGCTCTTCGAGTCAAATGGTAATGTAAATCTTAAGAGCGGGGTAAAATACAATGGGTCACGCACTCGGGAATAACTTCGGGAAATTCTATTCAATGCTTTCAAAGCCGGTCTTGGTTGATTGTAGCTTTGGAGTGGATGCAGACGATGCAGCAGGTCTTGGGATTATTAATCTTAAAGGCCAGGGCGTTGAGAACGTATTCATGCACACATCTGCCACTGCTGGAAAAGGCAACGGCGGTTATTTAAACCCTAATCCTGCTACTGGGATTGTTCTTATTCAACTTTCATATAACTACGCGAAATATTATGGCGGTGCTTATAATCTTCAACCACCTGTTACAGGCTCAGCGATAGCCATTAACGGTTCGGCTTTGACGGCTGGTCAACCTTATATCATCACTTCAGTGGGCCATGGAACTGCCGGCGCTCAAACAATTGCTCCAGTTGCTGATAGTTCAGGTTCTTTGGCTAGCACATGGTTTTCTATTTATGATTCTTATGGGAATACATTTATTGTCTGGTTTTCTGTTTCGGGAGTCGGAGCAGCTCCAGTGGGAGTATCTGGAACTTTGGTTCAACAATCAATTGTTACAAATGATACGGCTGCTACAATTGGTGCCGATCTTGTTATTACTTTGAACGGACTATTTGCCAATACAGCTCTAAATCCTGGAGCTCCACATGTTGCTCCTTTCAGTGCAGCTGGAACCACCACTGTCACTGTAACAAATGTTGTGAATAATCCATTCCCTGGTGGAGCTGTTGAAGGCGCTATTGCAACGGGTTTCACGTTTGCTGTTACTAAAGACGTTTCTAATCTCTCTGACTGGCAAAGAGTGGGGCTTCCCCAAGGTGTTACACCAAACGTGAATGCTAGTTTCATAGCTACAGCGACGGGTTATTCAAGTCGAGGCGGTTCAACGGGCCTTGTAAAAGCCGTCACAGTTTCTGGTGTTAGTTCCATGGAAATTATCGGAGATCCTAATCAAAGTATTGGCCCAATCCCTATGGGAGGAAGCCCTAATGTTGGTTCTTGGATAATGGCACAGTTTCTAGGTGCAACTAGTTCCAGTGTGACCACTCTAATACCGGTAGCTCCAGCAGAAGAAACTGTCGTAGATCTTCAGTTCTATCTGGAACAAGCAGCCCGAGTTGGTGGAAGTAACGAGTAATTAAAAACCTTTTGAGGGTTAATTAATGAGTCTTAACTCAGCAATTCCCCAACAGGTTGTTTTACAAACCGGGAATGGCCAAAACTATCTTGTTTGGGCACAAGTTGCGGGTAGCACAAACTATATAGTTCAAAGAAGCACTACAGGCCTTCTCGGTAGTTTCACAACCGTTGCTTCACCAGCTGTTAATGCTTATCTAGATTCCAATGTTTCAGTTGGAACTCAGTATTGGTATCAGATTGGGAGTACAAGTGCCGCTGGAGCTAGTGGGTTTAATTCTACTGGAACAAATTCTCTTCCTCTTACTATCACGCCCTGCTTACCTGGACAGATCAATCTGGGTTATCTACGTTACATGTCTAAGCTTCGTGCAGATAAGCTTCGTTCGAATTTTCTGACTGATGATGAATGGAACTTCAACATCAATCAAAGTGCCAATAAGCTCTATGATCTTTTGGTAACTAAATTTGGGGATAAATACTTTTTTGCTCCACCATTGGTGTTTTCAACCACCGGTACTGATCATTATGCAATCCCTGATGGTTCAAATTACATAGTTAATGGAAGTCCATCGCCTGCTCTTTATAAGTTATCAGGTGTAGATTGTAGCTCAGGTGCTGCTGCTCAGAATAATGGGAATGCCTGGTTTACGTTGCCGCCTTTTAATTGGATAGATCGGAATAAATTCAACACGCTCCAATTAGCTGGAACTGTAACAAGCGTTTATGGCCTAGCTTATTGCTGGCAAGGCGGTAATATTTATTTCCAGCCATTTCCAACAAACGCTCAAAGCATCAGACTTTGGTATGTTCCAATGCTTGCTCAAATGCTCAAAGATACAGACATGATGCCCTTTAGCATTTCTGGATGGTCAGAGATTGTTATTGTCGATGCGGGGATTAAAGCCTTAGTCAAAGAAGAATCATTTGAACAGGCTGCATCACTTAAAGAAGATAGAACAGAATTAGTCGCAAGAATTGAAGAAACAGCGGCCAATCGTGATGTTGGAACTCCTAATACAGTTAGCAATACAAGAATAAATGCTGGTGATCCAAATTTCGGTTCTTTTGGTGGTTATGGAACAAGTGGATTTGGTGGCGGATTTAGCTGGGGAGGATAAATGGCAGTGCCAATATTAAAAACAGCCATAGTAATTAGGGTGACGGCCAATGGGTTTGTTGCTCTTTATAATTCTCAAGAATATATTTTTACAACCGTTGGCGCTTTAAATGCTTGGATAGCAGCGACATCCGTGGCTGGCTAAATGACACAAAGTAATCAAGTTCAGATACCAGCCATTCAAACTTCTAACGATGCGCTTAATCAGGTTCAACAAAATATCAATAAGGTTCTTCGTAATCTTAATGGCCAAATTCAAACGTTAACATTGGACATGGATAATCTAACAATCATCGGAGAAGTGAAATTTGCAAGCCTAACTCTTCCACAATTTCAATCTCAGGCTGGGAATAATTGGATTCTAGCAAATGGACAAAGCTCTGTTGGAACTCAATATGCGATTTTATTTAAAACAAATGTTGTTCCAAACGTATCAGTGAGTGGAATAACAGCTTTCATTAGGGTAAATTAATGAGCAACTTTACAATTTCTCCGAACATGAATCTTCCTATGCCAATTCCTGGAGTAGATCCAGGCCCTGATTACGCCAATAATCAGAATTCTGCTTTTACCATTATCGATGGACACACACATTCTGCTGGTTCCGGAGTTCAAATTACGCCCAGTGGTTTAAACATCAATTCAAACCTAGCGATAAATAGTAATAATTTAACATTGGTAAATACTGTTAATTTTAAGGCAAATGTTTCTTCTTTGGCAGGGACTTCTCCAAATCTTGGATGTGTTTATGTTGGTGGAAATGAACTTTATTATAATGATGAAGCCGGAAACGTTGTTGCCATCACAAATAATGGATCTGTAAATGCTGGAGCTGGTTCAATCACGGGATTACCTAGTGGTACAGCATCAGCAAGTTATTCAAGTGGAAGTGGGACATTTGTATGGAGGTCCGCAACTAATACCCCAGCAAATACTGACACAGGTTCAATTGTTCTTAGAAATAATACTGCAAGCTCTCATGGTTTAACACTTAGTCCAACAAACGCATTAGCTGCAGATTATAGTTTGGTTTTGCCATTGGTTCCAGGAACCACAAGTCTTCTTTCTCTTGATACGTCTGGAAATTTCTCAACAACCATGACAGCGGCTCTTGCCAACTCTGTCGGTACGGCTATGACAGCGACTGGAGCAAATGCCGTTGCAAATACTAGAACTAGAGCGCTGGGAACTTCTGTCGCGGCCGGTGGTGTAGCCTTATCCGCGAGTAGTGGGGCTTTTTCAACAAGTAATACAAGCCCAACAAATGTGCCAAATTTATCTGTCACAATTACGACTACTGGACGACCTGTATTTGTGGGACTCATAAATGATGGCAATGGTACATCAGCTGATTTTATTCAGATTGGTTCTGTCGGAACAAACATTAGTATAGGAACTCTTGAAATATTAAATGGATCTACTGTTGTGTGTAATTCTTTACTTTCAAATGAAGGAGCTACAAACGGAGGCACATTAATTACGGCATGGCCTTCATCTTCATTTCATTTTGTAGATACTACTATCAACGGAACGCCTGGAACATATACTTATGTGGTTAAGGCTTTTGTTTCTTCAGCCAGTTATGGAATTACAGTTCAAAACGCAAAACTCATTGCTTATGAGATTTAGATGCCAAAACAGCCAGTAGTATTTAATTTCTCAAAAGGGTTAGACACCAAAACAGACCCATGGCAAATCGAGATTGGAAATTTTCTTAAATTAGAAAATAGTGTTTTTTCCAAATTAGGACAGCTAAAAAAAAGAAATGGTTACGGCAACTTTACGGCATTGCCTCAAAACGCAACATTTCTTACCACATTCAATAATAATCTGACAGCCATTGGAAGTTCCATACAGGCATATTCAACTGGCACAAATAGTTGGGTGAATCAAGGATCTCTACAACCTTTGAGTTTAAAAACTTTGCCATTAATTAGGTCAAATACAAATCAATCCCAAGTTGATACGGCGGTTAGTTCAAATGGACTTGTCTGCACAGTCTATACAGATCAAACGCCAACAAGCCTTTCAACATCAAGATACATGTATGCGATTGCAGATAGTGTTACCGGTCAAATCATAGTTGAGCCTACGGTAATTCCTGTAAGTTCAGGAACAGTAACCGGTTCCCCAAGAGTTTTTGTTTTGGGTGCATATTTCGTAATTGTTTTTACAAATGTGATCACAGCGACGAGTCATCTTCAATATATAACTGTAAGTACAAAAAATCCGACTATCGTGACAACAAATGCAGATATAGCTTCAAGCTATATCTCAAGCACAAGGCTTTCTTGGGACGGTGTAGTTGTTAATAACAATCTTTATTTAGCCTATAATACGACCTCAGGCGGGCAATCGATTCAAATAAAATATTTAACTTCTACACTCACAGTATCCGGTGCTGTTGTATATTCAACGGCCACAAAAGTTACGGCAACGATTATGAGTATGTGTGCAGATGTTTCAAGTCCATCATCTCCAGTTATTTGGGCTTCCTATTATGATTCTGGAACTAGTACGGGCTTCACAGTTGCTGTAGATGCGCAATTAAATAAAATAATTTCCACACCTGCTCAAATTATTACGACTGGGACAATTGATAATTTAGCAACTGTCGCAACAGCTGGAGTGTTGACGGTCTATTATGAAATCGATAACAATTATATTTATGATTCTGCTGTTCCTTCTCATTACATCTCAACCATTACATGCACTCAAGCGGGAAGCGTTGGATCTGCGAGCATTCTCGTTAGATCAGTAGGACTTGCTTCAAAAGCGTTTATCTTAAATGGGTCAAAATATTTTTTAGCAGCCTATCAATCAACATTTCAACCAACGTATTTTTTGATGAATGGATCAGGCAAAGTCATTTCAAAAATTGCTTATTCAAATGGTGGAGGATATTGCTCTGTTGGGTTACCAAGCGTTTCACTCATCAATAGTGTTATTCAGATTGGGTATCTTTTTAAGGATTTCATCACAAGCCAAAATACTTCAACTCAAGAATCAATAACAAAGAGCAATATTTATTCTCAAACAGGGATCAATCTTGTTTCTTTTACTTTAGGTACATCAAATTTAGTGCCGGTAGAAATTGGCCAAACGCTTAATTTATGTGGCGGATTTTTATGGGAATATGATGGTTATTTGCCCGTAGAACAAAATTTCTTCTTATGGCCAGATAATATAGAAGGTTCACCTGTTAATTCAGGTGGGGCAATGGTTTCTCAAGCCTATCAATATCAGGTTGTTTATACATGGACAAATAATCAGGGGAATATTGAATTTTCAGCGCCGTCTATTCCAACTATTGTCGATATGTCATCAAATAATAAAGCATTTACTCAGCCAACAGCCTTAACACCAACTGCCGACTTAACAGCAGGTTCAACGAGTATTGTCGTTTCATCAGCAACGGGATTAAAAGTTGGACAGATTGTGACAGATACGACGACCGGAGCTAACATTCAAACTGGTAGCTATATTACAAAAATAGTTAGCACAACTGTAACACTGAGTTTGCCAGCAACCGCGAATGCAATGGGAGATTCTTTATCCATTTCATCTATTAATTCTGTGACTCTAAATATACCAACATTAAGACTTACTTATAAAACTGTAAACCCGGTAAAAATTCAAATATTTAGATTTTCGACAGCTCAACAAGAATTTTTTCAAGTCACAAGTATAACAACACCGCTTATTAACGATACGACGGTTGATTATGTGACATATACCGATACACAAGCAGATAATCAAATTCTAGGGAACTCACTTATCTATACGACAGGAGGGGTTGTAGAAAATATCGGTGCTCCAGCTTTTAATTCGATTACTCTTTTTGATACTAGAGTTTGGGGAATAGACGCCGAAGATCCAAATCTTCTTTGGTATTCAAAACAAGTTATACAAGCAACTCCTGTAGAAATGAGTGATCTTTTAACAATCTATGTCCCTCCGTCAACAGCCGCACAAGGTTCCACTGGAAATATGAAATGATAGTCAGTATAGTAATCCTATTTTTGTTACATCAACAGTTGGGACTATAAATCAACAATCAATTGTTATGACTGATAACGGGATAATGTTTCAGTCTGATAAAGGATACTGGCTCCTTCTTAGGAGCGGGCAACAATGTGTTTATTTAGGGGCAGCAGTTGAAGAAGCAACTCTGGCTGGCAGTGCGAATAGTGCCGTAGCCATTCCACAAACAACTCAAATCAGATCAACAATGAGTAGTGGCGTCACACTCATGATGGACTACTTTAATAATAATCAATGGGGAACTTTCACAGGTGCCCCCGCAATCAGTTCTACAATTTATAATAACCTGCATACGACTCTTGATAAGTTTGGAAATATTTTTCAAGAAACGCCAGGATCTTATTTAGATGGAACAAATCCCGTTTTATTGGGTTTTCAAACTGGATGGATAAATGTAGCTGGGATTAGCGGATATGAAAGAATTTATGAACTCATTTTCATAGGCCAATTTCTAAGTCCGTCAAATTTGATTATTCAAATAGCTTATGATTTTAAACAGGCAACTCAGCAAAGTATTATAATGCCTAGTAATTATACTGGAGTTTATGGATCAGATAGTCTTTATGGCCAAACATCGCCTTATGGGGGCATAGGTCCAGTTCTTCAATGGCGTGTGCAATTAGAAAATCAAAAATGCCAGGTTTTTCAAATAACGGTTCAGGAACAATTTGATGCTAGTTTTGGAACTGTTGCTGGTGCAGGATTTACTTTATCAGGCATTACCGGAGTAGTCTTAATCAAGAAGGGTTATCGTCCAATCAAAGCTGCAAACTCAGTAGGGTAGAGGGGAAAATGGATACATCAAAAAAAGCTGCCTTCGTAAAACGCATGGGTAAAAAAAGATTAAGCCTTGCTAGGGGCGGCATGGTGAAACGAAAAAATCTTTCTATTGGTGGAATGCTTGGTATTGATGGAGGAGCTGGTGGAACAGGTTTTAGCACAAATCCAGGAACCAATGGTGAACAACTAAATAGGGCTTATAATACTGCCGCGGGAGCGGTTGATAACTCAATGGCCCTTCTTAATGGTTTAGATCCTCAATTAGGGGCGGCGGTGAATGCTCAAAATGTCTTATCGGGACAATTTGCAAATCAAGCTGTAGGGGCTGGACCTAATGTTGCGACAAATGTTTTAAATCAGGCGACAGGTGCTAACGTTGCAAATCAAGCGGCTCTTATGGCTGGTCAACGTGGAGCTGGCAGTAACGTTGGATTACTTGCCAGACAAGCCGCTCAGCAAGGAGCAAATCTTCAGCAACAAGCTGCTGGGCAAGCTGCTACAACTCAAGCTCAGCAACAAATTGCAGCCCAGCAAGCACAAGCTCAACTTACAGCAAATCAAATAAATCAAACTCAAAATCAAGCAGCTCAAGAAAATCAAGTAGCACAAGGCGAACAAGCAATACTTCAAAACGCAAATACTGCAAATAATAATATTCAAGGTCAATTGGCAAATACGACTATGCAAGGTAGGCAAGGATTAATCGGAGGAGTTTTAAAGGGTGCGGGTGCCGTAACAGGATTATTTGCTGAAGGTGGAGAAGTTTCTGCTCATCATGGTAAAAAGTTAGACTTTGTTCATAAAATGACAAAACTTGGGCTTGAGCATCATGGGAATATGATGGCAGATGGCGGGGTAGCTGATAATTCAACTTCTAAGACGGGGAGTCTTGAAAAAACAGCAGATAATTTTTTTAGTCATTTTGGAGCACCATCAGCTGAAGCTTCTACAGTTCAAACGCAAGATCAAAAATATCAATCAATTAGAGATCAAAATGCTCAGAATGCCGGACATTATGCTGAGGGCGGTTTAACTGTACCGCAAGTGACGGTACAAACACCTCAAAGTAATTTGCAGCCCGTTCAAATGATTCAAGGTGGGTTTACTCCTAGCAATCCTTCTGCCAGTGCTGCATGGGATATTACAAATGGAAAGAAAAAGCCTCCAACAATGGATCAAATGAATAAAGACATTCCTGCACAAGCACAAGGTGTATTGGGTGTTAATCCAGAGGTGATTGGCCCTATAGGTTCAACAGATTTTTCAGATCTTGGAAAAACTAACGCCTATCAAGGTGGAGA
>WNFQ01000514.1_pt1 | contig 32084 bp, 32 predicted proteins | sample 5400171 | NCBI WGS metagenome assembly WNFQ01 (sample SAMN13153356, study PRJNA577476) | soil metagenome | isolation source: 20 cm soil under Madrone tree | place: USA:California | collected 2016-06-14
TTCGTATGCTGTTGCGGGTGCAACAACCGGAATTGGTTCGGCTGCATGTCGAAGAACCGACGGAACATGCGACGAAAATAATCCGGATTTTCGTACCCGCAGGCCAATGAAACTTCTTTGACTGTCAATGAACTTAGCAAAAGCAGGTTCTTCGCATGATGCATTCGCACACGATGAATCCCGGTGGTCAAACTGTAGCCGAAGGTTTCCCGGTAGACCCGCCCGAGGTAGTCTGGATTGCAGTGCAGCGTCCGAGCAATTTCCGAGGTAGTGATCGGTTCGCGGAACCTTTTACCAAGCGCGGTCTGCGCAATGGCCGCGAGTTTTCGACGCTGCTGGGGCGCTTCGCTCTGAGGGTCTCCAACCTGGCTCGCGATTTCCAGGAGCATCAATTTCACCAAGACACTCGCGTAATTAGGCTCAAGACGCGCGTTTTCCTGATCATCAAGAAAGCGGCGTAACAGCTCTACCAGACGCAGGGGTTGTGGCACTCTGCTTACTTGGGGGACGGTGACATGGTCGGCCGACATATCCTCAGCTTCGAGATGAAAGTGTAGCCAATAAAATGAAGTTCGGGGTTCATAGGGCGCCGCTGGACCATGTCTGCGGTTCGGCCACAGGATCAGTGTGTGCTGAGGCGGGAGCACAAATTGGCGCTTTTCCTCCCACAGGCGAAGTACGCCGGTGCGAACAAAAATAAGTTCGTAAGTTGTGATACACCGCTCAGGATGCGAGCGAGCTCCAGGAGCTACAAAAAGTCCAGCATTGGCAGCGCACAATCGAGTTTCGGTGCTGATTCGTATCTGAGTCGGACTACATTCTGTTTCGGGGGACATGGCAAAAGTCGGAATCGTTCCGCCTTTCTACGTTCCAGTCTAGTTGTGAATCTACCGGACCTTCAATAGAAAATAGGACTATGGAGACTGGTTGGTCACCCGTACCGCGCAATCGGGTCACGATTCAAGGTGGCTTTTGGAGGAAATGGCGAGACTTGATCGGGAACGTCACTCTAATGCATCAACTTGAAGAAATGCGCGGAGAGGGGCACATCGACGCGCTTGAGCTCGATCAAAGAATGCACCGTGGCCGGTCACTCGGTGACGGTTGGTATTGGGGAGCCAGTATTTTTTGGGACTCTGATCTCGCTAAGTGGCTGGAGGCTGCATCGGCCTATCTCGAGCAAAACAAAGACGATCGCCTGGAGCAGGCGATGGACGATATCATCGCGCGCTTTGAACGCGCGCAAGCTCCCGATGGATACGTAAATAGTCATTTCCTTACGTGGCGGCCGCGGCATCGTTTCAAAAATCTAAGGGATCTTCATGAACTCTATTGCGCAGGTCATTTGATTGAGGCCGCCGTTGTTCATTATGAAGCGACCGGCAAACCGTCGCTTCTCACCGTCGCTCGTCGTTTCGCCGACCTGCTGGTCAAGCGATTCGGACCTGGTCCCAACCAAACCCCCGGCTACTGCGGGCATCCCGAAATCGAATTAGCTCTGGTCCGGCTCTATCGCTTGACCAATGAGCCAAGCTACTTGGAACTGAGCCGGTTTTTTGTCAACCAGCGAGGGCAAGAACCGAATTTTTTTGACCTGGAAGCGGCTGCCCGACTCGACTCGGAACCTTTTCGTCCGAATCATCCCGGCTCCCCCTACGCTTATATGCAGGCCCATCAACCGATTCGCGATCAGTCGAAAGTGGTTGGTCACGCCGTCCGCGCCATGTACCTGTTCTCGGCCGTGACCGATATCGCGTTGGAAACGACGGATGCGAGTCTACTTCAGGCGGCTGAGCGGATTTGGCGTGATGTGATCGATACCAAACTTTACATTACCGGAGGCATCGGTTCCGCATCGGAAAATGAAGGATTCACGCGCGATTACGATCTACCGAATGAGCGAGCATACGCCGAGACCTGTGCTTCGATTGGATTATTCTTGTTCGCTCATCGGCTGCTGCAGAGCCGGCTGTCGTCTGAATTTGGCGATGTGATGGAGCTGGCGCTCTACAATTGCATTTTGTCCGGCATTGGTCTCGACGGTAAAACCTTCTTCTATGACAACCCATTGGCCAGTCACGGTCAGCATCGGCGGATTCCGTGGCCCTGGTGGTGCCCTTGTTGTCCGCCCAACCTTGCTCGGCTTATCAATTCGCTTTCCGGTTATCTGATCAGTGCAAGAGCAGAAGACATTGCGATTCACCACTACGTAACCGGCGAGGCTACACTGGACAACGTTCGTCTCCAGGTCGAAAGCGGATTGCCCTTTTCCGGTGAAACCCGCATCACGGTTACTACGGATGATCCACGCGAAAGAACACTCGCGCTGCGGGTTCCGGGTTGGGCCGGACAAATCACCGTTTGGTTAAACGGCGCGGAAGCGCGGCCGGAGAGCTCCGACGGTTACTTCCTTTTTCGTAGAACCTGGCAAACCGGTGACCGAATCGACCTGCGTTTCGACATGCCAATCAGAAAGAAGTTCGCTCGGTTTGAGGTGGATGCTGATCGGGGAAGAATGGCACTCATGCGTGGACCACTAGTTTATTGTTTGGAACAGGTAGATAACGGGCCCCAGCTCGACCGGCTGATCATTCCGGTGGAGAAGGATTTTCGGCCAGTCGAATCAGAACAGTTGTTGAATGGAGTAGTCACGCTGCGCGGGCACGCCATACAGGAGAAGCCGCCCGAGAATCAGAGTCTCTACAGAGATCAACCGCCTAGCACCGAAACGGTCGAGATCACCGCCATACCTTATTACGCATGGGCGAATCGAGGAGCCGGCGAAATGCAGATTTGGACCAGGAGTCGGTAGGGGCAAGGTCTTGCGACTCGGAGCGGGAAGTAGTATCGATATGAACCGCTGCTTGCGATGACGAACGTAACGAAAACGATGAGAGTTCAGAACAATTGCTGGGCGTTGCGATGTCCTCTGAGGAAAGAAACGAGGCGACTTGATAGGGTTGAGCGGACCGCGCGGACTTGCTGCCAAAGTGGGTTTCTGGGCCACGCTACCGCTTCAAGAAAACAGATTCCGATTCTCTTTCGATTCCTCTAGAAGTTCCGGGATCAGGGAGCTAGCTTTCGAAACGCTCTCTCGAATACGTCCAGCTAACTCGGTACAAAAATCTGCATAATCGCTGTCTTGCCACGGAATTGGCCGGTACTTAGCTCGCCAGGCTTCTCGGAGCGTGGTGAAATCTTCGATTATTCCTCTTAGAAGCGTACTAAGCGAGGCTGTTTGCAGGGCTAGTCGCTCCGGAAAGATCCCGATAGGCGAATCAATTTTGCCCGAAGCAACGATAAAAGAGCCCCGCAGAACAGGGAATTGTTCGACATTCGGTGTCGAGCCTTCTCGCACAGCCTTGGCGGCGGTTTTTAGTTTTGAATCAATGTCATCCTCGGTAATATAGTCGACAATCGCCCGCAGCTCGTCTGCAATTATCGCGGCGAGGCGTTTTCGTTCAGCATTTTGCCTTAACTTCTCGACCCGCAAGGTAACCAGCACAGAGGACGCGAGGGCGATGAAGCCACCAAGCACGGTGCCACTGGTGTACTGCCACCATGGCAAGGAACCGACTAACTGCCAATTCACGGGCCGATGCTAAGCTGTCGGCAACTTCATTGCAATGCCTATGCCATTCGCCTATTCTCAAGGCCTGTCATTGCAATCTTATTCATATTTCTCATAGTTTCCATGATCAGGCCTGTCCTTCCTCTTCCAGCGAACGAACTTGAGAGCTAAGAAAGTGCTGTCTTTGATTGCAGTTAACCCTGTTAACTAGGACCAACTATGAAGGTTCGCGTGTTGGCTTTCGCCCTCATGCTGGTGATACCATCCGTCACGTCAGCAGCGGAAGTCGAACTGCAAAGGGACAGAATGTTAATGCAAAGGCGCCGAAACAGATCCTCTCATCAGAGTAACATTTCCATCAACGCCTGCAGACACGAAATATCAGCTAATCTAACTCTAGTGTAGCGTCTCACATATAATGATGACGTCGCCGCAGGTCAGTTGGCTGTTTTTCAAGGCGCGAGCGACGAGCATATCTAGATCGATACGTAAGGAGCGAGCAACGCGGAAAAACAGCCAACCGGCCGCGGCCCGGNCCGGCGGCTGCGTTGCTCGTCGGTTACAGATCGATTCAGATATGCGCCCTCCTAACGCCAGTCCGGCTCGGACCGCCTTGCCGGCGGCCCATTTTGAACGCAACGACGTCACCATTATATGTGAGACGGTACACTAGCTCCTAAGCCTTAGCTTCTTCTCTCATCTTCCTCGACGACTGACCCTAGGTTATACAGATTCAAGCAATGAAATTGCCGCGCCTCCTCCTTCTGCTCTCCTTGTTTCCAATCCTTGGGCATGCGCAATCCGACAATGGCGTACTGCGATTTGAATCTGAGGGGTTCAACATTAACGCCGACGGCTTTAATGTTAAACGGTCGGATCTCGGCAGTGTAGCCGGTCAAAGTCCGGTAGCCGTGCTGTACCTGACACCCACCGGAGGCTTCGCTCCGAATGTGAACGTGCTAATCCAAAATTTCTCAGGCTCAATCAATGACTACGTCTCCGTCACGAAGAAGGAATTTGAATCGGCGGGAATCCAAGTAGTCAACGAACACATAGTCTCTCCGAACGAATGGATGGTCGAGTATGCCGGCACCTTATCTGGAAGATCCCTGCATTGGTACGCTCGTGCGATTAAGAACGGAGACAAAGCCTATTTAACTACGGCGACTGCGACGCCGGAACAATGGGAGCAGGTTTCCTCTAAATTGAAAGCGTGTGTTGATAGTTTCGCGCTAAAGAACAGCCTCCGACCTCAACCGGCGTCTTAGGCATGCTGTCGGACTTCGGGGCGGGTAAAGTAGGCGCAGCTTCCAGCTGCGAGGGCTGCCCCATTCCGCACCTGGAAGGTGCCTGTGCGCGAGCGCCGCGTTTCCTAAGTCCGACGGACTGCCTTGGGTTGGCTTTGTGTTTGTGTCGAAGAAGCGATGCTTGAGCTTTTACGGCGGTTTGGCCGGACCAGACCGAGGGTCTTTGCTCCGTTGGAATAGCGCAACCCTGCCCCTTGCTCTCCTATATTCGCGCACAAAATTTGCAGGAATTTCGCTGCACTCGGTGAGAGATCTGTTCCCTTCCAGAGGGCGTTCACTTCCAGCTTCTCGGGCGCGGGCTTAATGCGGTTGGCCGCTAATCCCCGGGGTAAACCATCTGCGAGCAGGAGACTGCAGGGCGCAATCCCTAGCCCAGCGCGCACGAGCCAATGCAAGGAAGGGAAATCCTCTGCGATATGGACCGGAAAGAGTCGAACGTGGTGCTTGGCAGCGTGGGTCATCAGTAGTAGCCCGAAACGCGGGTTGTCACGTAGCAAAACCAGTCGCCGATCGGCAAGATTGGTAAGTGCGACTACGGGCAACTTTGCTAGTGGATCGTCTGCGTTCAGCACAATTCCCTGTTCTTCGGTGAAGAGCCGGCGCTGTCGAAGCGACCGATTATCCGATGGCCGACCAATCACCAGGTCCAGATCGCCGATCAGCAGCTCGTCAGTTAGACGGTCTTGTCCTCCTTGTCTCACGGTAAGTTCGACGCCCGGGTGTTCTCTAACAAATGTGCGCAGGGATCGCGCAACGGTGGTGGTTGCGGCCGGTGGAATGACTCCGAGTCGCAAGAGGCCGGTTTCCCCAAGAGAGGCTTGTTTTACCATCCTGGACAAAGCATCAGAACGTTCGACCAAATCCCGCGCCTCGGGCAACAATGCTCGGCCCGCAATCGTCAACCCGCGCATCCGGTTGGTTCGTTCGAACAATGGCGAGCCGATCTCGGCTTCGAGTTGGCGAATCTGCGCCGTTAGCGCCGGTTGGGCCAATCTGAGACGTCGGGCGGCGCGCGAAAAATGCATTTCATCTGTGACCGCGACAAATGAGCGCAACCAGCGCAGCTCGATTGACATGAGCAAAACATGATCGTCGATCGCGATCGTGACAATTGTTTTATTCGATTTTGGTTATGATGCTTTTGAGCTCATCGTGAGCACATGAACAGGAACGCGTGGAGGTATTCTTTTCGACTCAAGCCCCCGGCCGGAAGGGAATCTTCATCGATGCCCCTTTTTTGGAATCCGGCCAACGAATCATTATGAATATCGGTATTATCGGAGCAGGGAGTGTGGGGCAAGCAGTCGGATTCGGGTGGGCGAAACGTGGGCACCAGGTTCGTTTCGGCCTGAAAGATCCATCGGATGATCGTGCAGCTGCATTGCGATCAAAGAACAATCGTATCATGGTCGCGACCAATGCCCAAGTGGCGGCGGCTTCGGATGTCCTCGCGCTCTGCACTCCGTGGGACGCGACCAACGCGGCAATCGAGTCCTGCGGCGATCTAAATGGGAAGGTTCTGATAGACTGCACTAACCCATTGAAGGCGGATTTTAGCGGACTGGAGATCGGCTTCGATACGTCGGGCCTGGAGAAGGTCGCTAGTTGGGCCAGCGGCGCCCAGGTATTCAAAGCGATGAATCAGATCGGCTCCAATCTGATGGATGGCCCAGCATTCAAACAGGGTCAGCCAGTCATGTTCGTTTGCGGAGATGGCAACCGGAAGAAAGTAGTTCTTGATCTTGTACGGGAGCTTGGATTTGAGGTCATTGACGCGGGTGGTTCGAAAATTGCAAGACTAGTCGAACCTTATGCCATGTTATGGATCCATTTCGGCTTCTCAATTCGTTAACTCGAATTGCATTGATCAAAGGTGTTTGAGGAACGGTTCTTCTTAACCATGAATGAATCCGCCTTCGCCGGCTGGGGGCGATGCAAGACTTGATTAACAAAGCTACGGCGGACATGCTGCGAATAGACACGAACAACGGTTCTTCATTCGTGTTCATTTTAGTGTTCGCGGTTCAAAGCACAGGGCGAGCGAGTCGGTAAAGCACGTGGTGGCGAAGCGGATGACCCTCCGGCAAGAGAGGATGCTGAAAGTCATCTGCAGGTGAATACGTCATTCCAATGCGTTCCATCACTTTTCGAGAGCGCTGGTTGGCGGGAACGGTAAACGAGACGATCTGCTTAAGTCCGAGTTGGGTAAAGCCAAAGTCTCGTGCGGCGCAGGCGGCTTCGGTAGCGTAACCGAAACCCCAATAATCGTAAGCTAATCTCCAGGCGATTTCGACGCATGGAGTGAAATGGGCCGCGAAACGCGGTACGGAGAGTCCGGTGAAACCGATAAAATCAGCGATACCAATCAGCTCGACTGCCCATAGACCAAAACCGTGTTGAGCGAAGTTTTCTTTAATGCGTTTGAGACTCGCGTCGCTTTCGGCGTGGTCGAGCAGTTTCGGCATGTGCTGCATGACGCGTGGATCCGAGTTTAGCGCAGCGAAAGCCGGCAATTCCTCGTCGCGCCACAGCCGTAGCCGTAGACGTTTGGTGATCAGCTCCATAAAGACACGAAGCGAGTAGCATTCACTTACGCGTCCGCGCTTTTGGTCCCGAGCAAAAAGCCGATCGAGATAAAAAAGCCTCCGGTAATCGCGTCTAAAACTCTGCGCATAAAGGGAGGTCGCGCGATCGCGCTGCGAGCGGAAATCGTCGCCAAGGCGTATCCGGTGAGGAATTGTTTCGACGCAGATTGCGCTGATACCCAGGAGGAAAAACTGAGGCAATAGAGCGTGGGTTCGATCGAGGAACTGCGGAAATAGAGCGGTCCAATAAAGCAAAGCCTTCGGGTTACCTAGTTGGGTCGAAATTCCCTGCACCATTGGATTGAGCGCGCGCAGACTGGCCTCTGATTCATCAAAAGCCGGTGCCCGAAGAGAGGCAATAATCAGCCGGATACCCAGACAAATAAGGTAGATCGCTCCGGCCCAACGCACCGCAGCAAAAAGCGGCGCAGAGGCAACCAACAGTGCGGTCAGGCCAGTCGCTGAAGCGATGACGTAAACCGCGTTTCCGATTTCAATGCCGACAGTCGCTCGCCAGGCGGCGCCAAAGCCTTTTTTCAGCGCGTTCGATGTGACTAGAAGAACCGCTAAGCCCGGAGCCAGCAGTGTCATCCCAATAAAAAGCAAGAGCATACAACTAGCGATTGCAAAATTGGACCTATACAATCGATGTTTTGGCGCGAAGATCAATCGATAAAACCCGCGAATTCGAAGGACCAGGGAGTGCACCAACCTTCACGCGGAATCGATCTGAAGGAAGGTTTGGTAAGGGAGGAAATCCTTCGCGCAGCTGTCAACGGCATTGGTTAAAAAACGTGATTCGGAGGAAGAAAATTCGATCGAACCAACTCTTACGGCTGTCATCGATATAACCAACTGAAAGGGGAAACCATGCGTACCGCATCCCGACTATTCGCAACGAGCGCCGTCCTGTTTTTCGCTTGCGCAGGTATTCGCTTGCACGCCCAATCCGGCGACAACGGTTTGACGTTACAGTCCGGTGGATCCACCATTCACGTCTCTTTTCCCATTCCACCACCCGCTCCGCTGAAACCGGTGATCCAAACATGGATAACTAAAGCCGCGACGGCAGTGACCAATTACTATCGCAGATACCCTGTCTCGGCCGTCAATATCACAGTGAATCTTCGCAACCGATTAGGCGTAAATGATGGGCACGCTTCGGGATGGAACGGAGCTCGCATTGAGATCGCGGTAGGCCGAAATAATTCCGCTGCCCTATTTGATGATGATTGGATTATGACCCACGAAATGGTGCATCTCGCGTTCCCTTCCGTGGCGGAGAAGCATCACTGGATCGAAGAAGGTTTGGCTACCTACATAGAACCGGTGGCCAGAGCGCGAGTTGGTCAACTATCGCCGGAAAAGATTTGGGGAGATATGGTTGATGGCATGCCGAACGGCTTACCTGAAGGCGGTGACCACGGCCTGGATCACACGCCGACGTGGGGACGCACGTATTGGGGAGGAGCTATGTTTTGTCTTTACGCGGATGTCGAGATCCGCCGCCGCACACACAACCAAAAGGGTTTAGAGGATGCTATGCGAGCGATTCTGGAAAAGAACGGAAATATTCAGACGGAAGCGGACCTCTCCGACCTGCTCGCCACCGGCGACAAGGCGACTGGCGTCCCAGTATTAACGGAGCTTTACAACGAATGGAGTGGGAAGCCGGTCACACCCGATCTGAACTCACTCTGGAAACAGCTGGGAGTGGTCTCGGATGGGAAGACAGTGCGTTTCGATGATAGTGCGCCGCTAGCGTCGGTACGAAAAGCGATTACGTCCGGCATCGCCAAGTAGCCTGATACCTCCAGCCAGGGCGTGCAGGGATTCGCGTTTCGGAACCTCAGGGACGCTATGAACGAACGGCTCAAACTCATTTCCGGGAAAGAGCAATTAGTGCTCGGTCCGACCGATGGTCAGGAAACGCTGGCCGGCGCTACGGAGGCTTTCAGATATATTGATTCCAATTTCGGGCATTGGAATTGCGATGTGTCCGGGCCACCGACCACAGAGACCCTGGTGCAAGTCTATGAAATGGTCAGCGACAGCACCTTTCAGGAAATGTTTGGCGGTTTTGGCGTCGGGTTCGACCGTCTTGCCCTCACCCAAGCGCAAGTCAAGCAATTCGTGCAGCGTTATCCCGACTGGCTGAAAAAAGGCGGTAACGGCACCTTTTTTCTGTTCAACGCCGACGATGAATTTTTCGTCGCCGCAATCTATCTGTTCTCGGATGGTCGGCTTGGTGCGCGGGTGCGTCGCCTTACCCTTGAACGCGTTTTTCGGGCAAGGAAGCGTCATCGCCTGGTGTTAAAATCGCTCATTGAAGTGCTCCCCATCGATCCATTCGATCTGCATTGTCTTGAGTAGCGGCGACTAGGGGAAGGGCGGCTACTCTTAGATATCGAAGGAAAGCACGTCGAAAATCACTGGCCGGATCGAGATGTACAAAGGAAAGTCGAAGATTCGGATCAATCCTGCGGTCGGAGAGACGCGCCCTACCTACGCGGACGCCAGACCGCCACCTTAAGTTGACGCGCATGGGAAGCTTGCGGAATCGCTACCGAAGGTGTGTGCTCAGGCCAAAACGAGTCGGGCCATTGGCTCTAACGCCGGCAGAACCAGCCTAATGCTGCCCAATTGTCGAACCACTCTTTAATGAGCGTTTGCCAATCCGGGTTTGCACGGGTGCTTTGTTCGACTGCTTGGACGCAGGCAGTCTCTAACATCGATCCAGCCGCGAGGGCTTCTAATATGATGTAGCCTTCCGGTTCAAGGCGCTTGAAATAAAGCATGTTGTCAAACCGGTGAACCGCCAGATAAGTAGCTTCGGGTCGGGGAAGCGGAATCTGTGTCGATTCACGATGGGTGGAGGGAGCAGAATTCATAGCGTTGCTGGCTTCGCCTCGCAAGGAGTCAGCGTCCTTTTTCACGGCAATCAGGAGGTCGTCTACCGGATAATCGAGTTTAAGAATCGATAAATAAGGTTGCAGGCCCAGGCGCAATTCGTCCGGCGGAGTGTCAATTAAGTCGTCTGGCGTAACCACAGGTTTTGCCGGACCATCGAAAGCAACCACTTGCGCCCATTCAAAGCGCACCATATCGATTGCCAATGCTTGGTGGGGTTCGGTCCAGTGCGGCTCGTCCAGCAGGAACTTCTCCAAGCGGTCCCCCAAATTGCGTAGCGTATAGGAATCAGACTGATATTTCGTCAGGTAGGCAGTTGCCAGCTTCAGAAATTGTTCTTCTCCGACTACGGCGAGGAGCCCGGGATAGTCGTCGTAAAGGCAATCAAGAATCCGAAACCAATATTGTCGATTATAAATCTCTAGCCGATCGAAAGAGCTCAGACGGTCGTTTGGTTTGATGAATTCGGCAGCGAACTGCTCCATCGGGCGGCCGTCATTCCATTTGCTCTGCATGTTCCAGTCATCGGTCAATGGCCGAAAGAGAGCGCCTGCCATCGCCCGCTGCATTTCGAGCAATTCTTCCCGGCTATTTATTTGCTTCGGAACCGGCGACGATGTTGTCTTTGAATTGGTTGGCTTTGAGCGCTTCATTGTGCACTTCCTCGAATGATGGAATTCGGTCGTCCCACTCCAAAAGAGTTGCCGTGTTCCCGCAAAGTTTCATCGCGTGAGCGTACATTTTCCAGACGGGATCCAAAACCGGATGATCGTGGGTGTCGAGAATGTATTTCTCAAATTTCGAATGACCGGCGATATGAATTTGTCCCACTCGGGAGTGGGGAACATTATTTAGGTAATCGTAGGGATCGAAATTGTGATTCTGAGCAGAGACGTAGATATTATTTACGTCCAGCAAGATTCCACAATCTGCTAGCTCCACAACCTCGCTAAGAAACTCCCATTCGGTCATTTCCGAAACGTGATACTCGGCGTAGCTGCTCACATTCTCGACGCAGATCGGTACCTCGAGATAATCACGCGCCTCCCGGATTTTTTGAGCCGTATGCCGCGCGACAGCAAAGGTATAAGGCATCGGCAACAAATCGTGGGTGTAGCGTCCGTCGACGCTTCCCCAACAAAGATGATCGGAAAGCCAGGGAGTCCCAGTGTATTTGACCAATCGTTTCAGCCGCCGGAGGTGTTCCCGATCAAACTTGTCAGCCGAACCGAAGTAGATTGCGACCCCGTGTTGGACAACCCGATATTGTTCGAGGATCTGGTCAAGCACTTCGAGCGGTCGACCGCCGTCGACCATAAAGTTTTCTGAAATGATCTCGAACCAGTCTACCACCGGTTTGTTCGCTAAAATATGGCGATAATGCGGTACCCGCAGGCCGATGCCGATACCGTACTCGGTATAACCGTTGAATGGATTTGCTGGCATAAATCGTAATCGAATTGCTCGTTGATTTTACCTAAAGAAAAAATCTCCCCCGCATTAGGATGACGGAACTATACGGATTATTCCTGGATGACGCGAAGAATCGGTAGAGACCGGCTGGGACCGCATCCCTACCGGTTTACCGATCTTCAGCCGGTTCCTTATTGAGTTTAACATACCAGTCGTCATCGGTTTTTATGGCAACAGCGCCCTGGCTCAGCGCCCAGTCGATGAAACCGTCTGGAGCGTTGCGGACACCATAAACGTTGGCCAATTTAATACCGCGAATTTCTTTCCATTTCGCCCGGCTTAAGTCCGTGTCGCGAAGATCTGCTCGGCTGAGATCCGTTTCGCCCAGATCCGTTTCGGCCAGATTGGCTCCGCTGAGATCGGCATCCTTCAAGTCTGCATGTCTTAAATTGGCCTTGACCAAATTAGCGCGCTCCAGATTGGCCGAGGTAAAATCAGCAAACTCCATTTTTGCTTTCTGAAAGCTCGCGTCCCGGGCGTCAGTACCATGAAAATTGCCTCGATCCAATCGTGCCCGGTCCAATTTAATCCCGAATAAGTAAGCATCGCTCACATCCACTCCGACTAGGGAAACGTTATCTTCGAGAAGTTCTTGTAACGCTTCGACCCGGCCACCGCTGCCTCCCTTGCCTTGAGCGGTGTTGATCACCTGCCACGCTTGGTAATGTCGTTGCTTGGTCCGATTGCCGCTATCGACAAAATAAAAAATGATCGCCACGAGTATTCCCAGGCGCTCAACGTATTCGAGCACTTCCAGGAACGCCCAGCCGCTAAGCCAGTATGCAACCCACTCCCAGACCCATTCCAAAGCAACAAACGGCATCATCCATTTCGAGGAAGCTCGAGCCCGATGAGATGACCATTCTTCAGGTGGTCTTCGTTCTGTTTTGACCAGCGTTGGCACTGTTACTTAATCGGAGGTGTCGCGACTTTCTCGTTGAGATGAGCGAGAGCCCCGCTTTTGGTCGAACCATTTTGCGATAGCTGCGTCGATCGAAATTTTCCCAGGACCAAACGCGAGAATGATCAGCGCAGCGAGCAGAAAAGGGAATGGAGTCGCTTTAAAAAATTGATGGGGATGCGGAGGAATGCTGAACAACTTTGTCACCGCCTCAAGGTCAGCTGTTAAGTACGCGACAATCATCGAAATTACGATCAGAAGAGCCAGCGGTCGCGATGCCAGGCCCGCAATCAGCAGCAAGCCGCCGAAACATTCGAGTGAACCTATAAAGTACGCGTTCAGAGTGGGCAGCGGGATTCCGAGGCTGGCGAAGAACTCCGAGATTTTTCCGATGTTAGACAACTTGCCTTGGCCGGTCTGAAACAACTGCCAGAAGAAATAGACTCTGAGGAACAAGAGAAATGGAGATTGCAAATAGTTGAGCCAAGAGACAAGCAGGCGATATTTCTCGGCCACAGATTCAGCAAAGGTATTCATGTTAGCTGTTTGGTCTTCAGACAGTCGGTAGAGCCACAACCGCACCGGCCCATTCCAAACGAATTGGAAAATTCGGGCCAAACCGAAGCGCAGCACATCAGCCAAGAGCCGGGAAATTGTGCAACTACGAATCGACGCGAATTCACACAAATACAGTGTCTTAATTCGCGTCTACTCACAGTTGTCTTAAGGAATACACCGCCTTTTCGAGAACGACGAAGCCCGACAGTGCGAAAGGTTTCCCACGCGGAAACAAAGGTTCCCCTGGGCGAGATTAGTCACCAGGGGAACCTCTTAGATTAGGGTGCTACTGCGCTTTTGGCTTGCTGCCGTCCGTCGCGCAGCCGCCTTTGCCCTTGCAAGAGTTTTTGCCCTTGCAACTGTTGTCGCCAGTCTTGCAGCCGCCCTGTCCCTTACAGTCGTTCTTGCCTTTACAGGAGTGCTTGCCCTTTTCGGCTTCCAGCGTTTGGATGGCCACGCCGGCCTTGGTTGGCGCGGTGCTGGCGGCATAAGCACGAGCCGCTACGGATCCGGTAAGAAGTCCGGCGATAGCTGCACCGGCAACAACTGCTTTTGATGGTTTGATCATTGCTGATTTTTCGGTTCGATTTTTCGGTTTTGAATTTAACGCGGGATACTATGAGCCGGTTCCATCAGGTTCAGGCTCGCAGCCAATCCTTGTTACTAGGAACGTTAGTAATTAACTTTTATTCCCAGCTACGACCGTTTGGCTTTTGGTTAACTTAAGCGGTCGGTCGTAAAGCCGGACAAAACGTTCTTCGAAAGCAACGTGCGCCCCAATCGTGCTGAAAGATGCGCAAATTCTCACTTTCGGTGATTTGCCTTGGCCGGCTGGGGATTTGGAAGAACAACTCTGCTAACGCCAATTAAGCAATTCTCGCCACACGGGGCCAGGAAAATCGAATCTTGGCCCGGAGTGAGTTGGTTCGATCGCCAATACACCCGCAATTTCTGTGGCGACCGGTCAAATAGTATGGCACGATCACAAACCGCAGTCGCCACATCGTTGTCCGCTCGAAAGGGATGGCGACTGCACGTTGAGACCGCTCGAGCCACTCGCTTCGGTTTAAGCCTTTCTTACGGGCAGAGCCAAGAGTATACCGAAGAATACTGGCCGCCAACCCGTTTACCACGGCTGCACATCGATCCAGGTTGAGGCGGTTTCGCCCGTCGTTTTGTCTCGCGCAATGATTTCGTGTCGACCTTCCTGGAGCACGACAGTTACCTTGTCGCCTTCCACGCGGCAGTCCAGCGAGGCGGATTTCCACTCAAGCGATCCACTTGACTCGGCGCTCAAGACCAGCCTCTGGTCGTTCGCAGGAATATCGGGATCCAGAAAATAGAAGCTGCCGGGCGCGGGCTGTAAGATCCGCAGGCGATTCGCGCGCGATGGCAGAAGCGGGACCGAAGTATTCTGATTGCTTGCCAACCAGGCACTGTATTCGGCCGGGAGCCGGACCCGGTCGGCACAGTCATAATCTTCGGGACGAGCCAATGGTGGACGGAACGCAAAGAGTTCTTGGCTGGCGCGCGCGCGATCTTTGGCCACTTCTCGGCCGGTCAGCGGATCAATCCAACAGTGGCCGATCCCGGCGGGTGTGCGATACCAGCTGGTGCCGCGCTCTTCGTGCACGTGTAGCATAACCTCCCGAAATATCGGAGCGGCCCCTGTCACTCCGGTGATACCTCGCATCGCCGAGTTGTCGGGATTCCCGACCCAGACGCCGACGGTCCATTCTGGCGTAAACCCGACCGTCCAATTGTCCCGATAATTTGAGCTTGTGCCGGTTTTACACGCCACTGGAAAATCAAAGCTCAAATATGAGTTCAATCCGAATGTTGCCGCTCGAGCTTGATTATCGCTAAGCATATCTGCCAGGAGGTAAGCCGCACGTTCATCAAAGATCCGGTGAGCGGGCGCGCTGAACTCGGCCGATTCGCCCTGAGATCGCAGCAGGAGACGGAATGGCCGATAAATCCCGAGCCGAGCTAACGACGCGAATGCGTTCGTCAATTCGAGCAATCGCACTTCGCCGTTACCAATCGTCAACCCAAGTCCATAGTAAGTGGCCGGATGCCCGAGGGTCGTAATGCCGGCTCTTTGCAAAGTCTCGTAGAGAGCTTGGGGACCGCCAGCCTGTTCCAGCACCTTGATCGCGGCCACATTCAAGGAATTAGCCAGCGCAAAGCGCAAAGTCACCGGGCCATAGAAACGGTGATTGTAATTGTTTGGACGATAAAGTCCGGTCTCGGTTGCGAAGTCGGTCGGGACGTCGGCTACGACTGTCCCAGGAAATGCGCCATTTTCGAGCGCGCACAGATAGGTAAACGGCTTCAACGCGGATCCGGCGGACCGAGCGCTCCAGGTTCCATTGATTTGGCCAATTCCGGGCTCGAAATAGTCGCCCGATCCGCAGAGTGCCAGCACATCGCCGGACGAATTATCGATGACAACGACTGCCGCGGCCGAGACGTTTTTGTCCGCCAACGCATGGAGTTGGCGAGCGATCACCCGGTCAATCCATCGATTGAACGATAAATCAACAGTGGTGTGCACAATGCCTCCCTCCGATGGCAATGTGCCGCGCCGTTCTAATAGTAGATCGACCAGAAATGGCGTTTCGAAATCGCGGTTCCGCTGGCGTAATCGAAGAGGTTCGGAAAGTGCGCGCGCGTAGGTTAGATCATCCAAATAGCCATTCGCACGCATCCGGCCGAGTACCCAATGTTGACGGGCGCTTGTCGCGCTAAAATGCTTGAACGGATCAAGCCGGGCAGGCGCTTGCGGAATGGCCGCCAAAAAAGCCGCTTCCGCTACACTCAGATCACTGGGCGGTTTTTCGAAGTAGTCCCAGCTGGCCGAAGCTAGTCCAACTTGAAGATCCCCGTAGTCTAGCCGGTTTAAGTACTCTTCCAAAATGTGGTCTTTGCTCCAGCGCCGTTCAACGCAAAGAGCAGACCAAACCTCTGCTAATTTCGCGGAGATCGTCCGTGGTTCTCGATGCTCGGCCAGCTTCACGAGCTGTTCGGTTATCGTCGACGCACCTGAGTGGGTTACTCCAGTAGTGAGAAACTGTGCCAGTGCTCGACCTGCCGCCAAAAAATCGATCCCGGAATGCTCGCGAAATCGTTTGTCTTCGGCGCTGAGCGTTGCGGCGATGGCATTTGGCGAAATGTCGCTCAGCGTGCACCGCGAACGGTAAACGCGCTGATCTTGCAAAACCCGGCGGAGCGGTCGACCTCTGCGATCCACAAATTCAACGCTCTGCGGCGGTGAAGTATTTAGCGATGGCAGAAGCGGAGTGCACCGCGAAGCGATCTCGACTCCGAGCCACCCGAGAAGCAAAGCCGCAGCACCGAGCAATAAAAGTTTTGGTAGTGACACTAGAGATTAACCGGGTTGGTTACTCCGTCCGCGCAAGGCTTTCGAGAGGTTAACCAATTCTAAGTGTCAAGCACAACTGGAATCCAAGACCTTAGAAAATCGGCAAAAGATGTCCCAAAGGCGCTGGCTCGTTCGTCGCATAGTTGAAGAACCGAACGATCGAACCCCCGCTCAACCGTTGCGGAAAAGATAATTATGAACACGAAGACATCCGAAGGAATAAAAAGCATTTCAGACCATCCAATCGTTTCGCGAGAGGAATGGGTTAAAGCGCGTAAAGAGCTGCTTAAGAAGGAGAAAGAGTTCACTCGGCTGCGTGATCAGTTGAACGCCAAATGCCGCGACCTGCCCTGGGTCAGAGTAGAGAAGCGGTATGTCTTCGACGGGCCCGATGGCAAGGAGACGTTGGCTGATCTATTTGGCGGTCGCAGTCAGTTGATCGTTAACCATTTTATGCTCGGGCCCGGCTGGAAGGAAGGGTGCGTCGGCTGCTCATTCGGAGCCGATCACAACGACGGCATCGTCGTGCATCTTGAGCATCACGACGTGGCATTTGTAGCTATTTCTCGAGCGCCCCTGCTGGAAATCGAGGCGTTCAAAAAACGGATGGGCTGGCGTTTTAAGTGGGTGTCTTCCTTCGGCAGTGACTTCAACTACGACTACCACGTGTCATTCACGGAGGACGAGCTCGTCAAGGGCAGGGCCTATTACAACTACGAAATGCGCGAAATCCAAGTCGAGGAGCTTGCCGGGACCAGCATGTTCTACAAAGATAAGACTGGGAACATCTTCCACACCTATTCTGCTTTCGCGCGCGGGTCCGAAATGTTAGGCGGCGTTTATGGTTATTTAGACCACCTGCCGAAAGGCCGAAACGAAACCGGCCCTAATCATAATCTGAGTGACTGGGTGCGGCATCACGACAACTATAATGGCGGCGGTTCCGTCGCTCCGACGGGACGGTACGTACCCGCCCAAGGCTAGGACTGTTCATCCGATGAGACCCAATCGATGCTGCAAAGTCGCTTCGCGCGATTTCGGTCACGAGACGACCAAAAACCTGATCCGTGTCAGCGATCGGCAGCGACCGGCGCTCGTACGCCGTCTTCTCGAAAACGCCGGATGGATGGTTCCGGGCGCTATTCTGGCGCTGTTGCCCAAGTGCCCAGTATGCGTGGCCACCTACGCCGTGATTGGAACCGGAATCGGGTTTTCGCTGTCAGCGACCACATATTTGCGGACCCTGCTGGTGATCATGTGCCTGGCGTCATTGTTATACCTGGCAGCAAGAGGTATGCGCCGCTTCGCCGCAACGATATTCACCACTCGAGCAAAGAATAACTATGAATGCAAGGGCCAAGACATCCGCAGCATTGCTCAAAGCCTATTATCACCTCGATCTCGTGCCGAAGGGCCGCGACGAGCTGGAGCTGCCGTGGACCATGGCATGGGCGCGGCGCCACGATCGGTGCACTGAGTACTAACTTCTCGACCATGCGAACCGCCACCTCAGAATACCCTGATTCATTGGCAGAAGAAGAATCGATAGATAAGCGCGACCGACTAAAGTTGTTAACCGCTGCGCTGGCGACGCAAGTTATGCTGGGTGCAATCTCTCGTTCGTTGTATAATCGAGGTCAAAACACGCTTGATCGAACAGTGAACGTTTGCGAAAGGCAATTATGAGTACGCAGCCAACAACATCCGAATACATGCTGTTATTCCGAGGCACGCAATGGGACAAGAACCTGTCTCCGGAAGAAATCCAGACCGTCATGAGACAATGGAATGCCTGGTTCGACCAGCTTATCCAGCACGGGAAAATCAAAAGCGCCCATCCGCTTGAGCATGAGGGCAAAATCGTTTCCGGAAAGAAGGGCCGGAGTGTGGCCGATGGTCCCTTTGCCGAGTCTAAGGAGGCTATCGGCGGCTATTTCCTGATGCAAGTCGACGGCCCGGATGAAGCGCTGGCAATCGCCAAAAAGTGTCCGGCCCTGGAATATGGGGTGACTGTCGAAGTCCGGCCGGTAGCTGCCCAGTGTCCGCCATTTCAACGCGCGAGCGAACAAGTCGCCCACGCAACGGCTTGACCGCTGGAAGCGGCGCCCAGCCGTTGGGTGCGCCGCGTGAAAGCGAAAAGAAATTTGTGACGGCATAAGATTTCCTTCGCCAGGAAACGAATGGATCGCTGTGCGCGGTTAGACTCCGAAGGAAGGCAAACATGACAACACCGATAACAACACCCGAATACATGCTGCTGTTTCGAGGTATGGACTGGGACCGGGGCTTGTCTCCGGAAGAAATTCAAAATGTTATGAGCCGATGGATTGCCTGGTTCGATCGGTTGACCGAACAAGGAAAGGCCAGAGCCGGTCAACCACTGACGGATAAGGGGAAGGTTATTTCCGGAAAGAAAGGACAGACGGTCTCGGACGGTCCTTTCGCCGAGTCCAAGGAAACCGTTGCTGGCTATATCCTGTTACAAGCGGATAACCTGGATGAAGCGGTGGCAATAGCCAAAGAGTGTCCGGGGTTGGACTATGGTATAAGTGTTGAAGTCCGACTGGTGGACCAACAGATTGGCCGCGGCATTGGTGTAGGCGTGTGAAGAAGCCTCGAGATAAGGAGATCTCACCGCCGAGCGGCGAGATCTCCCAATTGGCTGAACATTTGTTCCGTCAGGAGGCCGGGAAATTGGTGTCCGTTCTGACCGGTATCTTTGGGATTGACCGTTTGCAACTGGCTGAGGATGTGGTCCAGGAAGCGTTGATCCGGGCATTGCAGACCTGGCCTTACTACGGGATTCCAAAAAATCCCGCCGCATGGATCACACAGACGGCGAAGAATCTCGCGTTAGATTTGATTCGGCGAGAGAAGCTTTTCCGCGATAAGCAGCCGGAAATCGTCGCGTCTACTGAACAGTGGTCCGCCGATTCTTTCGCGGACGATTCGCCGTCATTCGATACTGAAATAAAGGACAGCCGTCTGCGGTTGATGTTCGCGTGCTGCCATCCGCTGATTGCCCAGGAGGAGCAGACGGCTCTGGCACTTAAGACGCTTTGCGGATTCAGTGCCGCCGAAATCGCGAAGGCGTTCTTGACGACCGAAGCAGCAATTGCCAAGAGGCTGACGCGAGCCAGGCAAAAAATCCGCGACCTACGTATCCCATTCGAGATCCCATCGGGCAGCGAATTATCAATTCGTCTAAACGGGGTGTTACAAACTCTCTATTTGCTGTTCAACGAAGGCTACAAGGCGTCCAGCGGCGAGAGCCTGGTGAAAAAGGATCTCTGTTACGAAGCGATTCGCCTGGCGGTATTGTTGGCCGAACATTCCGTGGCCAATCTGCCCCGTATTCATGCTCTTATCGCGCTCATGCTGCTCAATGGGGCGCGCTTACCGACGCGAACGGATACCGAGGGAAACATTCTTCGGCTGAAAGAACAAGACCGATCCCAATGGGATCGCACGATGATTGCGCGCGGGATGTTTCATCTGTTGCAATCGGCGGAAGGCGATGAGGCGAGCGATTATCATCTGCAAGCCGGCATCGCCGCCTGTCACTGTACGGCCAAGGATTACGAATCGACGGATTGGCCAAAGATCCTGTCGCTTTATGATCGGTTAGTTGAATTTGATGATTCGCCGGTCATCGCTCTCAATCGGGCGGTGGCTGTGGCCAACGTTCACGGCCCGATGGCAGGCATCGAGGCGGTGGAAGCAATTCGGCATCACGGAAAGTTGAGTTCCTATTATTTGCTGTATGCTGTTCTGGGCGAACTCGAGGCCCAATTAAACCATCCACAGACCGCCGCCGATCATTTCCGATCCTCACTGAGATTGACCGAAATCAGATCGGAACAGATGTTCCTATCGAAAAGGCTTAAGGCATGTGAAGAGCGAACCGCGAACCGACGCTAAATTTTAAACCGCGAATTGACGCGAATGAATCCTCCTTCGCTCCGCTTTCCAATCGTTATCGGGTAGGGAGGAAAAACGACAGCGCTATGGCGGACAAGCTATCGGTACGCGCGAATAGCCGCTCCTTATTCGCGGGCATTAGCGTCCATTGGCGGTTTAAAATTTAGCGTCCATTCGTGGTTTGAGAGTCAATCGCCGTCCGCCGCCGTACTCGTCACTTTGTCGGTTTCGCCAAGCCCAAATCTGGCCGGTCGATACATTTCTACCACCTTGGTGGGCGGGACGGTTGCCTCCCCGGCAAAGCGAACTCGGCTCAGATAGCGAAAGGTGTAATCACCAGCTCTCAATTGATCGCAAAAGAACTGGACGCGATCTCCCCGAATCTCTCGATAGTCAGCATAATTCTCATCATCTGAGCCCGTTTCCGCGCTCGCCTCATCAAGTTTGAAATCGGGATTAAGCGCTTCAAAGACCGACGGCACCGGATCGTCAATCGCGACGAGTCTGCCCGGCCGATTCGATTTCACGTTTAGGGTGACGAGTATCCGATCGCCAACCCTGAAGCCCTCTGCCGGCTGCAGTTTGCCGTCGTCACCAACCTTCTCGTATGAACGGGAGACGGCATATCCTCGATCCTGACGTGGTTGTTTGCTGACAGCCGGATAAACCTCAAACTGAGCCTCACCAAAAAGGCTTCCTGCCCCTTCATGCTGGACCGCAAGGTCACGCAGAGGTTTGGTTGGATCCAGGACCATCGATGTAGTCCAAGACGGCTTCTGCCGGGTCACCTCGAAGGCGAGTGGCTGGTCGGCTGATAGCACAGTGCCGGTGACAGATTTCCCGCTATTCTCGATCGTTCGATAATAATAGGCCAAGGCTAACAGCGCCCAAGCATTCTCCTGCGTTGTATCCCAACGTCCGAACCGACGCATCGCCAGCAGTTCCTTGACCAATGGAGCTACTTCCGGTGACCGCGCCTTATACCGAGTCCAGGCCAGCAGGAGAAGCGCATTTTCTCGCGAGCTTCCGCCGTAAAACGATTCGTTTTCCGGAGCAGCCGCCTTTGCATCGAGCAGCGAATCCACTACGCTTTTGGTCGTCCCGTCGCCGGTCAGTATGGCCAGAGCCAAGACAGCACGTGTCTCATGTGATAGTTCTGCTCTTCGACTGATAAATTCCTCGTAGTAGCTAGGTTCCGCTTGACCGGCTGCGGCCAGTGCCAGTAGGACGAACGCCTCCTCATTTAACCGGAGCTCATCATGAATTTTCGGCAAACCGCGCAGGCTTTGGCTGAGATAATCGAGAAGATGTTTCCATTTTTCCACCGGAACCTCCACACCTTCGGGCTGTAGACCAGCGATTACCCACACCGCGTAAGCGCTGGCAAAGAGAGCGGGCTGCTCGCCTTTTGGCCAAAGTGACAAACCTCCAGAAGCGGTTTGTCGATTGAAGAGCAAGCTTAGTGTCTTCGCCACGTCGGGCAGTTGTTCGCCGGTGTCGGAGATCCGGCTGGGCAAAGCGGACTTTAGCTGATCGTGAACCAATAATGGAACTAGACCCGAGGTCAACTGTTCCGTGCATTGATACGGGTAACTTCGCAGCGACACGATCGCCTCCCGCAAGGATGTGAGGCGCGTGTTGGAGAGCGTGAGGCTCAGCACGCCTTGTCCTTCGAGCAGTTGTGGATTGATGCCCGCCAATAGATCTACCTGTTTACCGGTCAGATCGCTCAGATAAGTTTCTCGTAGTGTGGGCCCGGACGGACTAATTTCTATTGTGGCGGCTACGCGGTCGGAATGATCATCCGCTTGCACGGACCATTGCCAATAGCTCCGGCCGGGTCGGTTAGCTTGGATCGGGAAATCTACCGTTCGCGCGCTTCCATCCGGCAGGGAAAAAGCAGCCGTCGTCGGTTGAGCAGCGGATATCCGTTCGTCTAAGAGCAGCTGCACTCGCACATTCTCTTCGTGGCCAGTCTCGTTCCGGACGACTGCGCGCGCGACCAACCGATCGCCCGAACGAGTGAATCTGACCATGCTCGGCAAGACTAATAGTGGTTTTCGAATTGTGACCGATGATTCAGCGGAACCAAATTGATTGTTTCCGGAGAAAGCGACTGCTACTAATCGATATCGAGTGATAGCGTCGGGCGAAGTGAACCGGACCTTGGCGTGCCCGGAAGAATCGGTGCGAACCGAAGGAATCCAACACGCAGTTCCCGGGAAGTCGGTGCGGAGTTTTGCTCCTGGAATATCGAGGCCGCCACCGCCGATCAAGTAACCTTTATTGGTGAACTGCAAATCCTGTGGATCTTCTGCGAGTAGGTTGTCCAATGTAAGTCCCATTCCGACGTTGAACGGAAACATTTTGAAAAACGTCGCGTGGGGATCCGGCCTCTGGTAACCGGTTAGCGCCAGGACGCCATCGTCGACGGCGAAAAACGTAACCTCGGTGTTCGGCGCCGGATGATCAGAGCCATCTTTCACATTTAGATCGACATCAATTGACTCTCCTGGTTCGAATGCTGGCTTTGCGGGAGTGATCGCAATCCGAAGTTTTGTCACTGGGTCGGTCACCGTGAGATTGGCTATTCCGTATCGGAATTCCGGAACCTTGATTTTCCGAGTGCTCGCTGCAGAACCTCGAATGAGGATGACCGCGACATAAACGTTCGGAGCGTCAGTTGCGAGGACAGGGACCTCGACCGTTGGCGTGTTGCCATTGAGAGTCAACCGCTGGGAACGAAGGATCTCAGTGCCGCGTGCGATATTCACGACGGCCTCGCCCGAATACGGACTTTTCACGAGAATGCGCGCTGTTTCGCCCGGGCGGTACTCTGGTTTGTCCGGAACAAGATCGATCTGGGCGGCGTTGCGAAAATCCCAAGCTACTTCGTTCTCTCCTTCAACGTAGAGAGTGAATTCCGTCGTCACTGCTCTTCCACCCGAATCCTGAGCGTTTGCGCGCACGATATATTCTCCCGCCTTTGGCAGGGTAACGTCGGCGGTCTTACCTTCCGGTATGGACCACTGACCAGCCGTCAGAGTAGGCGCTACGGTCTGGCCACGAGTTTGGTCGATGGTCTCATCGATATCGGTGGTGCGAAACGCCACGCTTTTGCCGACGCCTTTCACTCGCACCGTCTCGTGGCGTTTTTGGACGATCACAATCTGCACGTCGACCGGTTGCTCGAGCGGTTTGCCTTCGGGAGTAACCGCGATGCATTGGATCGGCACGGACGCGCCGGCGCGGATGACGGAGTTCTCCGGTCGGGCAATCCCAAGATAAAAGGAGGCGGGATCCTTCTGGAAAAGGCGTGACTCGGTCACGGTCTGTTGATTCAGATCAGTCATATCGACGGTCAATACGCTCTGGAGTACTCTTCCATTGGTCTTTGGCAGCTCCGGCTCAATCACCAAGGGTTGAGTTCCGTCATAGCTGCCAGAGCCGGTGATCGTTGTGGTCTTTGGTTGTGAATCTTCGGTAGCGAACTGGAAATTCTCAAAACCAACGGGCGCGAAAATGGCTGGCGTCGATTGGAGTGTCCAACGTACTTGGGCACGCGTCAGCGGAGCGCCAAAAAGATACTTTCCAGATACCTCCGCGTGGGCCGGCATGCTTGGGGCGAGCCGCTCCGGTATCTTCAGATCAAGTTGGAAAGCATTCGGCTCGTAGTCCGCAACTTCAAAATTGGCGAAAGCTGCTCCGCCGCTTTCTTCCGACTCTTCATCTCCGAATGTGATACGCAGGGATTGGCGTCCGACCGCCGTCGGTTTCAGCGGAATGTCAGTTTGGAAAGCGCCTTGTGTGTCCGTCACAATCTCACCCGAGAACGTCTTCTCTCCTTGAGGATCGAGCACGACGAGCTGACCTTTCAACGCTTTGGCTGCCTCGAGACCGGACCGTTTCAGTGTACGGACAAACCCTCGCGCGTGAACGGTCTCTCCTGGTCGATAAAGGGGGCGATCGGTGAATAGGAAGGAGCGGGTATTTTCCGCGGCCGCTTCCGCGTCCCATTGTGGATAGTAGATTTGTAAATTGAATCCGGCAGCTGGAAGTACATCGGCCTCCTTTCCCAACTGGAGCGCATAAGCGTCGTCTGGTCGTTTAACAACTAGCCACTCGATTTCCGGGGAGAATGGCACAGTGGCAGAGCCCGTCCCATCGCTCATAGCTCGACTGATTTGGCTACGGTTTTCATCCAGCAAAAGAATCTCAGCCGACGCCAACGGCGCACCCGAACTGAGTGAGAACAGTGAGAACCGCAACTTATCCGATTCACGCGTCCAGAATACACCGATATCGGTCAACTGAATGAGCGCTTGGGCGCCAACCTGCCGGTCACCTGTTCCGGAGATCGGTTCTCCTTCGATCGTCAGAAAAATCATCCCGCCTCGATTGGCGCCGACGATTTCGCTCCAGTCGAGTTGGGTCTTCAACTGTTCGTCGATTTGCGCCCCAGAGAGTGCGACCGGGCGATCGTAAATCACTCTTCCGCGGATCTTGTTGTCCGGGACTCGTTTATTCGGTTCATCCGCGTCTCTGGTCCCTTCCTCATCGTGATCGTAAGCGGTAAATGCTTTTTTCGCCGCTGGTTCATTCGCCGGATCGACCAATACGGCGCGCACTCGTAGCCGCTGCAAGTTGACCGACAACGCCTCAAATTGGCAATTGCCATTTCGAAATTGGTCACCCGAAGTAACCGGGAGGTAGACCCGCGGCTTAACCGGCGCGAACACGAAAGATCGCAAATGTTCTCCCTCCATCGGTACGCCAAACTTGTCGACTAACTCCGGACTGAATTTTATCTGATAAGTCTGGCCTAATACGAATGGGCCGGAAATTCTGAGTTGATCGTTGTCGTTTTCATAACTCAGATGGTCTACGGCCGGTTCAACCTGGAAGAAGTGGCCGGCCGATTCTGCGGTAACGTCCGGAGCTAGTCCGCGCGAGAACTCTATCGTCACCGTTTTACCCGAATGCAGGTAATTGGTAGTAGATACATTTTTAACTGTAAAGGGCGCAACCGCTCCGATCGGGACCACTTTCTGTCTTGTGACGGTTTCATTTCCAGAGATCGACTTCAGGCCGGGAGCAATTTCCAAGCGCCACTGTTTTCCTGAATCGAGTGGTTCGTTCGGGGTCACAATGAGGCGATCGGGCTGAGTTCTCTCCTGGTCTTCTTCAAAGTTTTCCTTATCTGCTCCCGCCCGATTGCGGTCTTGCCAGCGCCGGTTCCAATCAAGCAATTCCGGCGCGACCTGAAAGTAATCGCTCGCCTTCGCGTAACGAACCTCGGCCGACACGAACTCTCCCGTTTGGCTGGCGAAACGAAACAAATGAGGATCCAACTGCGTATCGAGGTTAAGGGCCAGGCGAACTGCTGGCTCGGGCGAATCCTCTTCGTCTTCTGATATGACAGCGCGAGTCACTCCGTAAGCCGGTGTCTTAACGGCAGCGCGAAAGTCTTGACCAATCGGATGTCCGTTCAGATCCTGGAATCCAGATCGGACACTCACCACGAATTCCGTTCCGAGCCTGGGCGGACTGCTCGGGACAAAAACGCCACTGCGCTGGCTTAGCCAAGTGAAAGTACCAGCCAGAGCAGGCGTAATCTCTATCGGTGCGACCGCCGGAACCGTGCCTACATCATCCTTGGCGGCAACCGCGCTAGCGAATCGAAACTCGAGCGTACTAGTTGGTTGCAAGAACTCCGCATCCGTCAACAACTCAACATCTTTGTCCGCGGCCAGAGCGGCCGGAACCATGGCGCATGCGACTAGCGTTCCGAAGAACACTCGAGCGTTCTGAAACATAGAAGGATCCGGAATCTGGACCACTCATGCTTTCAGGTGCCGGCTCGGAAAACGAGCAAAATCGGGTTCGACTAACAGGATATTGGCGCGTTCACCGGATGAGGCGATGCCGCTTCCCGCAGGGTCATTAGGAGACTCTTTTTCCGGAACCTTGGTCATAGGCAGCCCCGAAATCTCCGGAAATAGTTTCAACGATGCAGCCAAAGGCGCAACACTGACAGCAACTGTTCAATATCCACTGGCTTGGCCAGGTAGTCGGAACAACCGGCTTCTATGCACTTTTCTCGATCGCCTTTCATGGCCTTAGCTGTTAGTGCGACTATCGGCAAACTTTTGAATCGGGTTTGTGCGCGAATGGCTTGGGTCACTTTGTAGCCATCCATCTCGGGCAACATGATGTCCATTAAGGCGATATCAATTTCTGTGTTCGCTTCTAATTTCGCCAGAGCCTCGGGACCACTTTCCGCCGCGACCACGGCCATTCCGTATCGCTCCAGAACGCTGGTCATGGCAAAGACATTTCGGATATCATCATCCACCAGTAATACATTGCGCCCGGTTAGTAGTGTTCGGTCGCTATGCAAGCTCTTCAGCAGGGCCAATTGATGTCCGGATAGGTCGGCTACGTGATTGTGTAAGCGTAGAGTTGCCTGATCGAGCAGCCGCTCGGGTGATCGGACATCCTTCAGGACGATGGATCGCGCTAGCTGATTCAGTCGAATCTCCTCTTCCGCCGACAGTACTTTGCCGGTGTAAACAACGGTCGCCAGATTGCGATACCGTGGCTGCCGCTGCATCTCCTCCAGAAGTTGATTGCCGGAAATCCGCCCAGGCAAACGGAGGTCGAGCACGAGACAATCGAACTCATGCTCCTCCATCAATGTCAAAGCGCTGTCTGCGTCACTGGCCGTCGTAATTTCGACTTTTGGGGTTTTGATCAGTTCTGCGATGCTCAATTGTTGCGCTGGTTCGTCCTCCTTCCCCATTGGCGACGGCCGTTGTGACCTCGGCAATGTTGCGCATCTGGCTAGTAAGATTGCTAGCCATTGAGTTCACTCCATCAGTCAGGTCCTTCCATGTTCCGGAGACACCTTCTACTTTGGCTTGACCGCCCAGCCTTCCCTCGGTTCCAACTTCGCGGGCGACTCGGGTGACCTCAGAGGCAAACGAACGCAGCTGATCAACCATCGTATTGATTGTGTCTTTCAGCTCAAGGAACTCGCCCTTGACGTCGACCGTGATCTTTTTTGCCAGGTCACCGTTAGCGACTGCCGTAGTGACTGCAGCGATGTTGCGTACCTGGCTGGTCAAGTTACTCGCCATCAGGTTCACATTGTCGGTCAAGTCCTTCCAGGTTCCCGCCACTCCATGGACGTCGGCCTGCCCGCCTAATTTGCCTTCCGTGCCCACCTCGCGCGCTGGATTCGCCTTCGCCGGCTGGTGGCGATGCAAGACTTGACTAACAAGCTAGGGCGGACAGGCTGCGAATACACACGAATAACTACTCTAAATTCGTGTTCATTCGCGTCGATTCGCGGTTCAAATTCCGTTTGGTGTTTTCTAGACGAGATTTTGCTTGCGGGAACAGGCGGAGTTAGGCCTCCTAGTTTCTCCATTCACCAACAACGAAGCAGAGACAAGAGAACCAAGACCACAAATATGGACCCCACAGAAACCAAACATGGCCAGTTTAGCTGGAATGAACTATTGACCACCGATCCGACCGCGGCGACGAAGTTTTACACGCAGCTGTTCGGATGGACTACTCAAGAATGGCCGATGCCTGACTTCACATACACAGTTGTGAGATTGGCCGGCGCCGATATGGGGCAGGGAGGAATTATGCCGATACCGCCGCATGCCCAAGGAATGCCCCCTGCTTGGTTCAGCTATGTGACAGTGGATAATGTTGACGCCACGGCCAAACAGGCAGAAAAACTAGGCGGAAAAATCATGGTGGAGCCACGGGATATCCCTGAAGTGGGAAGGTTCGCCGTTCTCCAGGATCCGCAGGGCGCTGCCATTGCGGTGATCACTTACGAGAAGAAGAAGTAGGGTAATCGCGCCTCGTCTACGCCAAGCTCGACGAGCGAAATGGCATGAGCGTGCCATTGCACCTCGTCGAGCGCCTCGTTGGCCGAGCTTGTCCGTTGCAACCCCAATCTGCTATTTGCTATCTGCTATCGGTCATCGCGCTGAAGGCGCGCTGGCTTGCTCGATCCCTGGCGGCGAATCGGAAGGTGGTCGTAGAAGCAAATTTTTGCATTCCAGAAGCAGCCATTTCCGAGCGCCGCGCAGCATAAATCGCAGGGATCCGGGACCGGGGCTGAACCCGGGTAGGAAGAGTCGGGTGTCTAAATTCTTAAGCCCAAAGGTTCCGGCCGCCATCTTTCGTTTCGCGATTGCCGTCAAGCGCCGGTTATAAAGGCGCATAAAGCGACCGAACATCTGGCCAATCGGGCCGCCATAAGGAAGTTCGGAGTAGCGATGAGGATGATTGCTGTAGGCCTGTCGCACCGGGCCAATAAAATAAGCTCCGACATCGAGATAAAAAGCAATGATCATCAGTTCCAGGTCACCGAGATAATAATATTTGTCCTTATAGATGCTTTCAAACCAGGTATGAAATTGCTTCTGAAAAAGGCAGTTGTAGCGATCCCTGGCTTTGGTGATGTCTTTGCCGGCCAAAGCGTCTGCAAGAATTTCAAACACACCGAAGCAGGTGTACGAAATAAAATCGAATCCTTGACTGTAAAGCGGATCCAGAAAGCCAGATGCGTCCCCAACTAAAGCCCATCCGTCGCCTATCAATTGTTCGGTATAGTACGCGAGATTGGAGCGCGCGTGGACGTCCTTCTCGATATATTCCGCATCGCAAAGCGCCTTTTTTCCCAGCGGATGAGTCATCAGATGTCCCTTCAGTCGCTCACCCAGATGGGATCCAGGAGGTAGTTGGAAAATACGACTGTCGTAAACTAGACCAACACTACAGTCGCCACCTTTTAGAGGGATGAGCCATCCCCACCAACCGTTTCCCATTAGATGATTGGTCGCCCATTGCCGCATCGCCCAGCACGGTTCGGTGAAATGGGGAGCGCTTTCCCAGATTTCGGGACCGTCGAGATCAGTGGTATTTCGAAATCGCGCCCAGACCGCATTGATTGGATGCGTTTCCAGCGGTCGATAGATCTTTAACTTCCGCGCAATCAATGCCGTCCAGCCGCTCGCATCAATCACCCAGCGAGCGGTTACATTGCGAATCTCTCCGCCCATCCGAACCCGGATCTCGTTTTTGCCCTCTCCACCCAATTCCAAATCCTGCACTTTGGCTGGACGCCATAGATCGCACCCAGCTCTGACCGCCTTCTGTAAAACCTCTTCATCGAGCTTTGCACGGTCGAGCTGAAACGCCGGAAGGCGAGTCTGGTGTTTCGGGCCCACTTCACCACAACGGGTGTAGCAATCATTGCTATCTCCATAAAACCACATTCGCATCCCGGACTTGATAATCTGCTCGTGGCCTAAGTGATTACTGAGATTCAGCACTCGCATGAGAAAACAAGCGCCTACTTCGCTGGTTGATTCTCCCACTTTGCGGTCGAATTCTTCCGCCTTCTCGATAATCAGTATACGCAGCGATGGATCCTTGCGTTTGAGCAAAAATGCAGTGGACGCCCCGGCAATGGCCCCGCCGATGATTAGGACGTCATGCGAACACTCCATGGAGGGCAAGAATTGGACCTTGTGGCCGATTAATCAAGATGATTCCCAGAACGAACGCGGATTGCGGAATGCGAAACTTCGGATTTTATATTCCGCGTTCCGCATTTGAGTGACTATGAAACCGATCGAAGAACAAACCATACTAATTACTGGCACGACCAGTGGGTTGGGCCAGGAGCTCGCTCAAGCTTTGGCGCGGCAAGGCGCAAGCCTGCTACTGCATGGACGCGATGCGGACCGCGGTCCAGGACTGGTGCGCAAGATCAAAGAAGCGACCGGGAACCACCGGATTCAGTTTTACCGCGCCGATCTTTCTTCTCTTGCTGAAGTGGGGGAGTTGGCTAGGCAAGTCATCTCCGATGTCGCTCGGCTTGATGTGCTCGTGAACAATGCGGGAGTCGGTTTCGGCCAAGACGCCTCTAAACGAGAGCTCAGTCAAAACGGATATGAACTTCGTTTTGCGGTGAACTACCTCGCTCCCTATCTTTTGACGGAGCGGCTGCTTCCATTGCTCAAAGCGTCGAGTCCGGCTCGCATCGTCAACGTTGCTTCGGTCGGACAAGCACCTTTGGATTTCGATAACGTTATGTTCACGCGCGGCTACTCTGGGGTGAGCGCCTACCGGCAAAGTAAACTGGCGATGATTGCTTGGACATTCGATTTGGCCGAGCGCCTGGCCGGAACGGGAGTGACGGCGAATGCAATTCATCCCGCCTCTTTAATGCCCACAAAAATGGTGCTTGAAGCCGGATGGCAAACAATGAGCTCAGTAGAAGAAGGATTAAAGGCAACTTTAAGGCTCGTCGTTGATCCGGCCTTGGAGAACGTGACCGGCGAATACTTCGATGGGCTGAGCTTGGCCAAAGCTAAAGCTCAAGCCTACGATAAGCAGGTTCAGCAACGGCTGGCGGCGCTTTCGCAGAGATTGGTTTCTGTCTAGCTCCCAGAAACTCTATTACGAATAGACTCCGATAAACACGAAAAAGGATTTGGGTGATCTTTTCGCAAATCGAGCGACACTAGCGTAATGGTGGAGCGTGTGGAAATGTCTCGGCGCAATGTCGTCGTCGACGGTAAGGTCTATTCGGTGAAGCGAGAGAGTGAGCCGGTTTTTCTGCTTCGACTTAGTGATCTCTCAGTCAGGTATCTGGTTGTCATCGCCGACGCAATCGACTTTCACGGCTTCCAGCGGCTGGTTTGGCCGATTAATGCAGAACAAATTTCTGTTTTCGAAAGATTGGACGACGCGACCGCCTATTTTCTGAAGCTGACGGCTCCATCGGCAACGTGAAGTTCGGTGTGTGCGCGCTTTTTGGGCGGCTCGGTTGTAAGGCTGCTTAGCGTCGTGGCCAAGTTAGCAAGAGATCCAATAGTCGGTCGAGTTCGCCGATTGTTTTAGCACAAAAGGGAAATTCCATTTCGGATCCATTTGTGTCCGTTCGTGGTTCAGATCCGGATCAATAGCTTTCGAATGAATCGCTCTACCAGAAGCAGCGCGACCAGCAGCAGGGCCAGGAAGGGTGCAGTGAGACAACCGCAGCACCCGCAGCCGGAGCGCCGCTTGGATGAATACTCCGCGTAGAGTAGTCCGGGTCGTCTGCTCAAACGTAATCCCACAGGAGTAATCTGGCGCGGTCTTTCATTCGCCGCAATCGGATCGTGCTGCGACCGACGACACCGCTCTTTTCCAACATACCGCAAACGGCGGAACCGACGTGCCTTCGGGAGCGAGAAGAAAATTCAAAAACCGATAAGTCTAGTTAGTGCGCCGTGACGGACTGGGCAGGACCCGACGGCATATCTGTCATTTGCTATCTGCTATTTGTCATTCGGCCTGAAGGGCCGGCGCCCTCCTATGCTCGGCTGACGCCGAGCTACGAAGGGCATACTTCGCCTTAGCGAGTGGTCCTTTGACGTACCAGGGCGAAGTATGG
>WNFQ01000460.1_pt1 | contig 32055 bp, 29 predicted proteins | sample 5400171 | NCBI WGS metagenome assembly WNFQ01 (sample SAMN13153356, study PRJNA577476) | soil metagenome | isolation source: 20 cm soil under Madrone tree | place: USA:California | collected 2016-06-14
AAGGGACGCCGCAAGCGTTAAGCGCGATTTGCACGAGGCCTGAGCAGTCCAGCCCAAGCGAGGTCTTGCCGCCCCACAAATACGGCGCGCCGAGGAAGCGCTCGGCGACCGCGACGAAGTCGCCTTCCTTCTCCTCGAGTGAAACAAGATGCCGCGCCGGCACGTAGCCGCCTGCCGCGGTCACCGCAAACGGCGGTTCGATGCGCGCGACGGCGAGCCGCGCGCCGAGCGGCAGCGCCTCGAGCGGCGGCAGCTTGATCGATGGGCCAGGGAATACGAGCGTGCGCAGCGCCGCGACTTTGTGCGTGGGGGGCGCTCCCGGCGCGCAAAGCGCGCTCGCGGGCAAAAATCCCATATAGCCGTCAGCCTCGAGCTTGCCGCGCGCCCAGCCTTCCTGCGTCTCATAGACGACGACGCGCTCGCCCTTGAGCGCCTCGGTGTCGAGCGGCGCGTCGGGGGAGGGCGCTTGGCGCAACGATGCGATCGGCTCGGCGACCTCAAAAACCTCAGCCATAGCGCGACACCAACAGCGCGTAGAGCGCGCGCGCCGCTTGGCACTCGCCGCCTTCCGGCCGTCCGGGCTTGGCGGTCTGGTTCCAGGCGTAAATGTCGAAATGCAGCCACGCCGTGGCGGCGGTGACAAACCGGCGCAGGAACAGCGCCGCGGTGATCGAGCCGCCAAAATTGCCGGAGGCGACGTTGTTCACGTCCGCGACTTTCGACTCGAGCAGCGCCTCGTAGGGCCGCCACAGCGGCATGCGCCACAGCGGATCGTTCTCGCTTCTGGCGCAGTCCGAAAGCTCGCCCGCGAGCGCCTCGTCGTCGGTGTAGAACGGCGGGATTTCGGTTCCGAGCGCCACGCGTGCGGCGCCCGTCAGCGTTGCCATGTCGGCGATCAAGTCGGGCTTGTCCTCGTCTGCAAGCGCGATAGCGTCGGCGAGGATGAGGCGGCCCTCCGCGTCGGTATTGCCGATCTCGACGGTGAGGCCTTTGCGTGAGCGGTAGACGTCGCGCGGGCGAAAGGAGGCGCCGGAGATCGCGTTCTCGACCGCGGGGATGATGACGCGCAGATGCAGCTTGATCCCGCGCGCCATGAGCATATGCGCGAGCGCGAGCATGCAGGCGCCGCCGCCCATGTCCTTCTTCATGTTGAGCATGCCGCTCTCGGGCTTGATATCGAGGCCGCCCGAATCGAAGCACACGCCCTTGCCGATGAGCGTGACCTTGGGATCGCTCGCCTCGCCCCAGCTGAGATCGATGAGGCGCGGGGCGCGTGCCGCAGCGCGGCCGACCGCGTGGACGAGTGGAAAATTCTCCTTCAGCAGATCGTCGCCGACGACCGTGCGCACCTTGGCGCCGTGGCGCTCGGCAAGGGCGCGTGCGGCCGCTTCGAGCTCGGCAGGCCCCATGTCGTTGGCCGGCGTGTTGATGAGATCGCGGGCAAGGGTGACGCCCTCCACGATGCGGGAGAGATCTTCGCCGTCGACATTGCCGGGCAGTTCGAGGCTCAGCTCCTTGTCATCCTGCTTGCGGTAGCGCGCGAATCGGTAGGCGCCGAGGGCGAAGGCGATGGCCGCGAGCCTTGCATCGTGCGGCGGCGTGGCGAAGCGATAGGCGCCCGTGGGCAACAGGGCCGGCAGCGCGCCCGGCCAAAACAAGTCCTTGTTGGGCTCGTCCGGGCGCTCGAGCGCGAAGAGGATGCCGGCCAGCCCGCCCTCGGCTGAGGGAAGGAGGCAGTGGCGGCCGGCCTTGGGCTCGAAGCCGGCGGCATCCACGAATGCACGCGCGCGCGAATCGAGCGTCTCGCGCAGCTCGCGCCACGTCGCCGCGTTAACGAAGGTTACCGGAACCGTCGCGACCGACCTGCCGCGGGGGAGAAAAATCGGATGCATCTGGGAAGCCGTCCCTGAAGTATCAGGCGCAACCGTCCGACCAAGTTGCGCCAAACCTCGAAGTCATTCCGGGTCCCGAGCGAAGCGAGGGAGCCCGGAATCCATAACAACCGCCTGCGATTATGGATTCCGGGCTCGCGCCTTCGGCGCACCCCGGAATGACACGCGATGGGTGCTAGCCGAAGAGCTAGCACGCACCTGTGAAGCGGTGAAGGCGAGCGCAAAGCCAAAGGGGCGGCCGTTAACGTCTCGTTAGGACCCAATTAACTTCTCGTTAAGGTTAACGCTTTATTGCCGGAACCCGTCTGGGGGGCCCGACGGGGCCGTAATGATCAACTCGATCAGGGGATGGCGTTGCGTCGAGGGGTTTGCGCCGATCGTGCTCACGGCCGCGCTTGCGGCCGCGCTCGCCGGCTGCAAGACGACGCAACCGACGGAGGCTTCGCTTGCCGTGCCGGCAGGGGACGCCGATCGGCGTTCAGCGCCGGGGTGGGCCGAGCGTTACCGCGCCGATCCGAACGATGCGGAGGCGGCGGTCAAATACGCGCGGGGGCTGCGCGCCGACGGGCAGCGCCCACAGGCTCTCGCCGTGCTCGAACGGGCTTCGCAGCAGAACCCAAAACACCGCGGCGTGCTTGCCGCCTATGGGCGCGCGCTTGCCGACGCCGGCGATTACGAACGGGCGCTTGACGTGCTCGATCAGGCGCAGCCGCCCGATGCGCCCGACTGGCGCATCCTCTCGGTCCAGGGCGCCGCGCTCGATCAGATGGGTCGGCACGAGGAGGCGCAGCGCTATTACGCGACCGCGCTGCGGATCGCGCCGGACGAGCCCTCGGTACTCTCCAATCTCGGGCTCTCCTATGCCCTCTCCAAGGATCTCGTAAGGGCGGAGGCGACGCTGCGACGGGCGGCCTCGCAGTCGCGCATTGATCCGACGGTGCGGCAAAACCTCGCCCTGGTTATGGGGCTGCAAGGCGGGGCGGCGGCCCAGGGCCTGGCGGCGCTACCCGCGCAAGCCAACGTGGCGCATTTGCGCCAGGTGCTCGCCCAGCAGAACGGCTGGAGGGAGAGCGCCGACAAGCCGCCGGTTAGGGCGGAGGGAAGCTGATCGCGCTGCCCTGCGACGCGCCGTCAGCCCTGACGGGCCTCGACAAACGTGGGCGATTCGGCGGCCGGCGCGCGCCCGGCGGCGACGAAGCCCACCGCGGCGAGCAAGGCAAGGAGCAATGTAGTGCGAATGAGGTCCCCCATAGTGATCCCGTGCTGAACGATTGTGGTGCTGCACGGCCATTTGAGCAGCTAACCGTCAAGGGATGGTTAACGCCGCGTATCCAAATCCGGTTAATGATTCGTAAGTCTCGCCGGGCGCGTACGCTCACGAGGCGCCGGCCATCCATGCCGTCTCGGGGTAGACGGCAAGCGCCGCCGCGGCAAGCGCCACGCCATAAGGTACGCCGGCATCTTTTGCGTGCAGCCGCGCGACCCAGGCATAGCGCGCGAGCCGTTCCGGCAGTGGCGCCATCCGGAACCAGATCAGGGCCACGCTCAAGACCCCGCCGAGCAGTGATGCAAAGAGCAGATACGGCAAAAGGTGGTCAAAGCCGAGCCACAGCGCCGCGGCGGACGCGAGCTTCGCGTCGCCGCCGCCGATGATGCCGCGGGAAAACAAGCCGAAGGCCGCGACCAGAACGACGCAGCCGGCGGAAAGGTGCGACACCATATCCGCCGCGCTTATCCCGGCCATCGCCGCCAACGCGAAAAAACCGCCGAAAAGGATCAGCGACACCCGATTGGAGATGGTCATGGTCAAAAGATCGCTCGAGGCGGCGAATGCCATCAGCGCCGGGAACAGCATCAAACGAATCGCGTCGGCAACTATGATCATGTTGTCGTCATGCGCGAGCGCACCCGCTCCGCTCGTGCCCGTGAAAGCGGAGAGCCAGAGCTATGGACTTCGGTTCCAGCTTGCGCGGGAATGGGCGCAGATGCTGTCAACCGCATAGCCGGCAAATTCTATCTGGCGATGCCTTGCCGTTCGGTTAGCGCGGTAGGTTGGCCGCGGCCCGAGCACCAAAATTACTTGAGCGCGCCCTGCACGAAGGCGGAACTGAGCTTTGAGCCCAGCCCCTGCATGACCGCGATGATGGCAACCGAAATGCCGGCGGCGACAAGGCCATATTCGACGGCGGTCGCACCGGACTGATCCTGCAAGAAACGCTTCACGAGACTGGTCATTGCGGCCTCCACGGTCCACAGCTGGCGCTCTGAGTTCCGCTTGAGCCGTTGTTGCCCGGCCGATCCGGAACCGGGTTGCACGCTAGCCGCGAGCCTCTTGCAGTGAGGTTAATATCCGCGGGCAAAACCGCGGCGACCCCAGTGAAACGCAGCGTCGTTAACGATAGATTTTTCCCGGCATCGCTTCGTTAACAACCCCTTTTTCTCTTGGTTAAATTTGTAGGTCTCGAAAAGCACGCGTTCGGAGAATGTGCCGCACGCGTTTCGCGCATGATCGAAGTATCGCCTCTATACTCTCCGAAAGCGAGAAAGACCTGTGAAACTGACTTACGATCCCGGCCAAGTCGCGATGCGTCTGCCGAGCCTGTCGTGCGGATCAAGAGATCGGCAGCGCCGTCGTTGCTTTGATCTTTTCCATGGCAAAGCGTGAGGTGACGTTTTTGAGCGGTACCGCTCCAATCAGCCGTTTGTAGAACGCGTCGTAGCCGGCAATATCGGGCACGACCACGCGCAACATATAGTCGACGTCGCCAGCCATGCGGTAAAACTCCATCACCTCGGGCATCGCGCCGACCACGGTGGCGAACCGGTCGAGCCATTGCTGCGAATGGTCGCCGGTCTCGACCGAGACGAAGACGGTGACTCCAAGCCCGAGCTTGTCCTGATCGACGAGCGCGACGCGGCGCTCGATCACTCCGTCGGCCTCGAGCCGCTGGATGCGCTTCCAACAGGGCGTCGAGGACAGGCCCACCAGATTGCCGATCTCGGCAACCGAGCGGGAAGCATCCTCCTGCAGGAGAGCGAGAATCTTGCGGTCGATGGCGTCCATCGGGATGGACCCTGCAAGGGAAATAAATGTAGTTTCGCCGGCCGCAGGAGAATGATCTCTTGCCCTGCGCGCGTTTTCCAGGTGTATCGAGAAAACTATTCTACAGCAACCGATATTCGGTTCGCGTCTCGTTCGCCCAGCAGGGCTTCCACCTCGGCGCGGTTCGGGGCCGCCATGCTGCAGACGATCGCGCGTGCGCCGGCATCGGCGCTATGAGAACTCAACCTCTTCCTCCACCCAGGCGCGGATGATGTGGTAGGCGATCGCCATGGTCGGCGGCGTGGTCAAGCCGTCGGGATGGCAGCGCAACAGCATGGTCGCGACCTCCTCGCGCTCGAACCAGCGGGCGTCGTCGAGCTCGGCGCGATCGATGACGATGTCGCGCGAGAGTGCCTCGGCATGGCAGCCGATCATCAGCGAGGTGGGAAACGGCCACGGCTGCGAGGCGAAATAGCGCACGCGCCCGCAAATGATGCCGGCCTCCTCGCGGGTCTCCCGCCGCACGGCGTCTTCGATTGCCTCGCCCGGCTCCACGAACCCGGCGAGGCACGACCACATGCCGGGTTGAAACCGATGCGAGCGGCCGAGCACGCAACGTTCGCCCTCAACCGCAAGCATGATCACGACGGGATCCGTGCGGGGAAAGTGCTGAGCCCTGCAGGAGGGGCAATCGCGCCGCCAGCCTCCTTCGACGACCTCGGTCGCCGCCCCGCAAGTCGAGCAAAAGCGATGCCGGGCATGCCAGTTGAGCAGCGCTTTGCCTTCGGCGAGCGGAGGCAAATGGTCGGCCTCGACGAGTCCGCGCACCGCGATCGAGCGCAGATCGACGACGACGAATTCGTCGCGGCGCTTGAGGGTCTCGGCGGCTTGCGGCTCGAGCGCGACTGCGAATCGGGGTGCGCTTCGGGAGAGGCCGAGAAAGACGATCTCGCTGGTGCGACCAAACGCGCGCGCTTCTGGCAATGTGAACAGGGGGTCGGCAACGGCGGCGGTGTTCTTCAGGATCACCTGTTCACCGGCGACGACGTAGGCGCGCGCGTGCCGCTCCTTCTCGAGTGCCGCGAGCGCGGCGCCATCCGCGCGCCGCTCGGTCGCGCGCTCGATTGAGCTTGCGGCATAACCGAGACGCGGCTTGGGCCCGAGATCGGGGCGGGGGGACATTGAATTACTCCAGCGCGGCATCCGCCTCGCCGGTGCTGTGCCATTCGCCCGTTCACAACGCAAGCGCGTCTGGATGGCACGAAGGACGGTGAGGATCGCGGTCGCGGCAGCTTTTCGAAAGCGCCGCCGACGGTTTCGCGCCGACAGGCGGAGCGCGGTTCTCCGCCGCTTGCATTCTCGTTGCGTTGCGCCGATATAGGGGCGGGAGGTTGGCAGTGGACGAGCCACTCGCCAACCGGGTCAGGTCCGGAAGGAAGCAGCCCTAACGAGCGCGGTTCGGGTCGCTCGTCAGCCTCCCACCTTTCCCTCATGCGAAGTGCGAAGACTTGGCCGGGCGGCGGACCGGATGGCATTATGAGCAACGGCACCAATCAATCCGCGTCCGATCTCGTCCCAGCCGATCAGGCGGCAAGCGACGCGGCCTACCGCGTGCTCGCGCGCAAATACCGGCCGGCGACCTTTGATGATCTGATCGGCCAGGATGCGATGGTGCGTACGCTTTCGAATGCATTCGAAGCGGGCCGTATTCCGCAAGCCTGGATTCTCACGGGAGTGCGCGGGGTCGGCAAGACCACCACGGCGCGCATTCTCGCCCGCGCTCTCAACTACGAACTTCCCGACGGCTCCATTACCGAGCCGACAATCAAGATGCCGGTGATCGGCGTCCATTGCCAAGCGATCATGGAGAGCAGGCACATCGATGTCCTCGAGATGGATGCTGCTTCTCATAATGGCGTCGACGACGTGCGCCAGATCAACGATGCGATCCGCTACGCGCCGGTCAGCGCGCGTTACAAGGTCTACATTCTCGACGAAGTTCACATGTTCACGCCGCAGGCATTCAACGCCTTGCTCAAGACGCTGGAAGAGCCGCCGCCGCACGCCAAGTTCATTTTTGCGACCACGGAAATTCGCAAGGTTCCGATTACCATTCTCTCGCGCTGCCAACGCTTTGATCTGCGCCGCGTGCCGGCCGATCTGCTGGTGAAGCATCTCGAAACGATCGCTGGCCGCGAGTGCATCGAGGTCGAACCCGCGGCGTTTGCTCTGATCGCGCGCGCCGCGGAGGGCTCGGTCCGGGACTCGCTCTCGTTACTGGATCAAGCCATCGCGCATGCGGCTGGGCCGGTGCGCGCCGAGGACGTGCGGCAAATGCTGGGGCTGGCCGACCGGGCGCGGGTGATCGAGTTGTTCGAGGCGCTGATGCGCGGCGATATCGCCGCGGCGCTCGCCGAATTGCGCGCGCAATACGACACGGGCGCCGATCCCGCGGCGGTATTGACCGATCTTGCCGATTTCACCCATTTCGTCACCCGCGTGAAGATCGTGCCCGCAGTGGCCGATGACCGCTCGCTCATCGAGGTCGAGCGCGCGCACGGACGCGCCTGCGCGGAGAAGCTCTCGATGCGGGTACTCTCGCGCACGTGGCAGATGTTGCTCAAAGGCATCGCCGAAGTCGACGCCGCCGGGCGCCCGGTGGCGGCTGCTGAAATGGTACTTGTGCGCATCGCCCACGCCGCCGATCTGCCGACACCCGAGGAAGTGATCCGCTCGCTCGACGATAACGGTGCCGGCTCCCGCGCGCGTGGTTCGGCCGCGCCGGCGGCCTCGCACCCCACGGCCGCCGTCTCAACGCCGCGCTTCGAGGCGCCGCGGGTCGATACCTCGCGCGGGGCACCGCGCGCCGCGCTCGCGCCCTTGAACGAGCCGGTCGCGCGTCCTGTCGAGGCTCAGCCGAGCCCACCGGCGCTCGCCATTGCGCGGTTCGAGGATTTGATCGTCGTTGCTGCGCAAAAGCGCGACCTCGCGGTCAAGCTTGCGCTCGAGCGCGACGTGCGCCTGGTGCGCTGCGAGGACGGTCGACTGGAGATCGCCTTGCAGCGGACCGCGGCGAAGACGCTCGTCAACGATCTCGCGCGCAAATTCTCGCAGTGGACCAACCGGCGCTGGATGGTCGTGGTGTCCGCCGAAGAGGGCGAGCCGACGGTCAGGTCGCAGAATGAGGCGCGGCAAGCCGCGCTCAAGACCGGGGTACAGTCGGATCCGCTGGTGCAGGCCGTTCTCGCGCGTTTTCCGGGCGCCGAGATCGTGGACGTGCGTGAGGGCGCTGCGGCATTGCCACAGGGCCTGCCGCCAGGTGATGCGGAAGAGGAGGAGCTTTCCTCGGACGACGACGTCGCTGCTTTCGGCGACCAAGTTGGGCAGAGCGGGCGGCCCGATGATCCGTGAAAGATGATGCGGGGCGCGCACTGCAGGAGATTATGAGAGATGGCGGATTTCCTCGGCCTGATGAAGCAGGCCAGCGAGCTCAAAGCCAAGATGGAGGCGATGCAGGCCGAACTCGACCAGATCGAGGTCCAGGGCACTTCGGGCGGCGGCCTCGTCACGGTCAAGCTCTCCGCCAAGGGAGAAATGAAAGGCATCACGATCGACGATACGCTCATGAAGCCGTCGGAGAAGGAGATCGTGGCGGATCTTATCATCGCGGCACATGCCGACGCGCGGCGCAAGGCCGAGACGCTGCTGCAGGAAAAGATGAAGAGCGTTGCCGGAGGTCTGCCGTTGCCACCCGGGATGAAATTGTTTTGAACGTGTCTGGCCGCTGGCAGTTCCGGCGGAAGAACGTCGGATGGAGGTCGGCCGTGGAAAAAGACATCGATATGCAGGCTTTATCGGCCGCGATCGCGGGATTTCTGGCGTGTCACGTGCTGACCTGTCGTTTCCTGGTGCAGGAGGGAGTGCTCGACAAGGATCGCTTCACGGCCTACCTCGAAAGCGCGATGGCGGAGATGGCTCCCGGTATCGAGGACAAGCGCACCTTGTTTGCCTTGCGTCAGTTGATTACGGCGTTGCGCGCGCCACTGACCTCGACGGCCGTGCAGTAGCTCCTAGGTCGCTGTTCGTCGCTCATGCCCACCGCCGCCGCTGGCCCGGAGATCGAGCGCCTGATCTCCCTGCTCGCGCGCCTCCCTGGCCTTGGCCCTCGCTCGGCGCGGCGCGCGGCGCTCTTTCTCATCAAGAAGCGCGATCAACTCATGGCGCCTCTCGCCGCCGCCATACAGACCGCGCTCGAAAAAATTGAGGTGTGCCGTCTGTGCGGCAATATCGATACCCAGAATCCGTGCACGGTGTGCAACGACGTGCGGCGCGATCCGGCGATCATCGTCGCGGTCGCCGATGTGGCCGATCTCTGGGCGCTCGAGCGCGCGCATGCAATCAACGCCCGCTATCATGTCCTGGGCGGCACGCTCTCGCCCCTTGATGGCATCGGTCCGCAAGACCTTTCAATCGACGTGCTCGTGTCGCGCGCGCACGATCCGGCGGTGACCGAGGTAATTCTCGCGCTCAACGCCACGGTCGACGGGCAGACCACGGCGCACTACATCACCGACCTGCTGCACGACGCCAATGTGAAAGTGACGCGCCTTGCGCACGGCGTGCCGGTCGGCGGCGAGCTCGATTATCTCGATGAGGGCACGCTGGCGGCGGCGATCCGGCAGCGGACGACGTTCTAGTCGTCCATCACGATGCGCGTCGGCTTGGCGAGGCCGGTGAAATGGCCACGCTGCTGCAGCCACACGAGCAGCACCAGGCTCGGCAGCGCAGTCAGCGCGCTGATGATGAAGAATAGCGGCCAGCCCGTGCGCTCGGCAATAAACCCCGCCCCGGCCGAGAGATAGGTGCGCCCGACCGCGGCGAGCGCAGTGAGCAGCGCATATTGCGTTGCCGTGTGCAGCGGATTGTTGCACAGCGCCGAGAGGTAGGCGACGAAGATCACGGTGCCGATCGCGCCGGTGAAGTTTTCCACGATAATCGTGACCGTCAGCGCCCAGAGGTTCACGCCGACGAAGGCCTGCCAGGTGAAGATCAGGTTCGAGGCCATTTGCAGGAAGGCGCCGATCCAAAGGCTCGTCGCCAGCGGATAGACGCGTGCGATCGCGCCGCCGGCAAACCCGCCGATGAGTGTGGCCGCGAGACCGACGCCCTTGACGATCGCGGCATAGTCATTGCGGGAAAATCCGAGATCGATCACGAAAGGGGCTGTCATTGCACCGGCAAAGGCATCGCAGAGCTTGTAGAGCACGACAAATATGAGCACGACGATCGCCATGTCGCGCGCGAGAAATTCGCCGAAGCTCGCATATGCCGCGATGGCCACACGCACGAGCGGGTTCTCCCGCGCATGCGCGGCGTGCTCGGCGGCGGCAACGGCCGATTTCTCGGGCTCGCGCGCGATTAGCATGGTGGCGATGCCGACGACGACCAGCGCCGCCATTACCAGATATCCGGCGGTCCAGGACGCGTCCTTGCCGAAGCCCAGCCCGGTTTCAAATCCGCTCACCAGAAACAGCGCGCCCGCGGTCGAGGCGAGCATGCCGAGCCGGTAAGCCGCGACATAGGCGGCCATGCCGGCGGCCTGCTCGCTTTCGGACAGGCTTTCGATCCGGAACGCGTCGATCACGATATCTTGCGTGGCGGAGGCGGTGGCAACGAAGACGGCGGCGGCGAACACCACGTACCAAGGCGACAGCGCCGGATCGCAGAAGGCAAGCAGCACGATCGAAAGGATCAGCAGCAGCTGCGAGAACAAGAGCCAGGCGCGTCGCCTCCCGAACAGTCGCGACAGCACTGGGATATCGAGCGCGTCGACGACGGGCGCCCACAGGAACTTGATGGTATAGGGCGTGCCGACCAGCGCGAACAGCCCGATGACGCCGAGATCGACGCCGGCTTCCCGCATCCAGACGAGCAGCGTCGAGCTGGACAGCGCAAGCGGCAGCCCGGCCGAGAAGCCGAGAAAGAGCACGACCAGCACGCGCGCCTTGAGATAGATTGCGAGCGTGTCGGCGAAGCTGCCGCGAGCGGTCGCGGTATCGGGCGTCACAGTCATCGGCTGCTATCGCTGTGAATTGGTGCGCAGACACAAGACTTGCCGCGCGATTGCGGCAAAAAGTGATCGGGCGTAGCCTCACAGCTCGTCTTCAGGTGCCTTGCATGATCTGCGGGGGACGCCAGGAAAGGCCCATGAAACGCATCGTATACGGCATCGTGCTCGCCGCCGGGTTTGTCGCGTGGATCGGCGCTGCGCAGGCGCAGAACTTTCCGGTGCGGCCCGTGACCCTCATCGTGCCATGGCCCGCCGGCGGCACCACCGATGTCGGCATGCGCACGCTCGCAACTGCCGCCGAAAAGCATCTTGGGCAGTCGATCGTCATCGAGAACCGGCCGGGCGGCTCGGGCACCCTCGCTCCAGGCCAGATGGCCGCGACCGCAAATCCCGACGGCTACACGATCACCCAGATCCCGATCACGATCTTCCGCTTTCCGTTCATGACCAAGACTACTTTCGATCCGAGCGTCGATTTCACCTATATCATCGGCGTAAGCGGCTACACCTTCGGCGTCGTCGTCAGGGATGATGCGCCGTGGAAGACGTTTCAGGATTTCCTTGCTGACGCGAAGGCCAATCCCGGCAAGATCAACTATGGCACGCCGGGCGCCGGCACCAGCCTCCACATCACCATGGAGCAGATCGCAAAGAGGCAGGGCATCAAATGGACTCACGTCCCGTTCAAGGGCAATTCGGAGTCGATGAACGCGCTGCTCGGCGGGCACATCCACGCTGTCGCGGACTCGAGCGGATGGGCGCCCCTCGTCAACGCCGGCCGATTTCGGCTGCTGGTGACGTGGGGTGCGGCGCGAACCAAGAACTGGCCGACCGTGCCGACCTTGCGGGAAATCGGCATCGACATGGTCTCGAATTCGCCCTTCGGCATTGCGGGGCCAAGGGGAATGGAGGCGACGACCGTCAAGCTGCTGCATGACGCATTCAAGAAGGGACTGGAGGAGCCTTCCTACGCCGCAGCGATGGCGAGCCTTGATCAGGAGGTGTTCTATCTGAGCAGCGAGGAATATCGGAAATTTGCGTTGCAGCAGATCGAGGAGGCCAAACGCTTCATCGCCGAGCTGGGATTAAAGCAGGAGTGAGCGGATAGGCGCCACTGCTCACCTTGCAATTACTCGCCGGCTTGCACGCGGCGTGGCAGCGGAGCTGGGATAACCACCGCGTCGGCCGCGTCGTCCTCGCCGTCGAACTCGACCTCGCGAATGCGGGCGCCCCGCCGCTCGATCTTTTCCGCCGACACAAGAATTTGCCGCACGTCCTCGTTCGCTTGGCCGAAATGCTGCTGCAGTTTGAGCACCCGCTCATGCAGGCGTTTGAGGTCGTCCATGAGGTGGCCGACCTCGGCATGAATCTCATCGGCGGCCTCGCGCATGCGCGCGTCTTTCTGGATTTGCTGAATGACCTGGATCGCGAGCATCAGCAGCGATGGTGAAACGATGACGACCTTGGAGCGGAACGCTTTTTGGACGATGTCCTCAAAAGCATCATGCAACTCGGCGAAGATGGATTCGGAGGGCACGAACATCAGCGCCAAATCCTGCGTCTCGCCGGTAATGAGATATTTGCCGGCTATGTCGTCAACATGCCTTGCGAGATCCTGGCGCATCCGCGATGCGGCTTGCTTGCGCTCGTCCTCGGTCTTCGCTTCGCGCCAGGCGGTGATGGCCTCGAGCGGAAATTTTGCATCGATCGTCAGCGGGCGGCGGTCCGGTAGGAATACCGCGCAGTCCGGCCGGCACTTGTTGGAGAGCGTGAACTGGAATTGGTAGCAGCCTTTCGGGAGCCCGTCCTGGACGATGAGCTCCATGCGGCTCTGGCCGAAAGCGCCGCGCTGCTGTTTATTCGCGAGCACGCTTTGCAGTGAGGTCATCTGCGACGCCAGATCAGCGATATTTCGCTGCGCATTATCGATCACCGCGAGCCGCTCATTGAGCTTTTGCAGGCTCTCGACTGTGTGCTGGCGCGTCGTCGTCATGGATTGACTGAGGTGATGCGTCACGGAGTCGAGCCGCTCGTTGACGGCGCGGTGAAGCTCGGCCTGGCGGCCGGCGAGCAGGTCCCGCATTGCCTCGACGCGCACCGCGGTCTCTGTTTGGAGCCGGGCAAGCTCGAGTAGTTGCTTATCGGCGGCTTGCGTTTCGCGCCGGCGCAGCGCTCGCACGGCGACAGTGATCAGCACGATCAGGGCCACAACAGACGCAAGCGCGATGGCGGCGAGAAGCAGGAGATGTTCAGTCATCCGCACCACTCTACAGCGATTCGGCGCATGAGAACAAAATATGAACGCCAAATCAATACCATGGCCGAAATAACCGCGGCCGGTTGCCGCCGCTCGTGCCGATCGGTCTCCTGTGGTGCGCATTGACCGAGTTCCGGCGACCGCTTACATCGCGGCCATGGCGCTGCGCGACATTCTCATCCTGCCGGACAAGCGGCTTCGACAGGTCTCCGATCCGGTCAAGAAGATCGACGCCGGGGTGCGCAAACTCGTCGAGGATATGTTCGTGACCATGTACGATGCGCCAGGCATCGGGCTCGCTGCCATTCAGATCGGCACGCCCAAGCGGGTGATCACGATGGATCTGGCCAAAAAGGAGGAGCCAAGGAATCCGCAGGTGTTCATCAATCCGGAGATCATTTGGAATTCGCAGGAAAAGGCCACCCACGAGGAGGGGTGCTTGTCGATCCCGGAATATTTTGACGATGTCGAGCGGCCGGTGCAGGTGAGGGTCAAGTATTTGGATCTCGAGGGAAAGCTACAGGAGGTGGTGGCGAATGGTCTGTTCGCCACATGTTTGCAGCACGAAATCGATCACCTGAACGGCGTGTTGTTCATCGACCACCTGTCGAAGCTCAAACGCGACCGCGTCCTCAAGAAATTCAGCAAGGCGGCGAAGCGGGCGACTGCGGCGGTTTAAATCGAGGGCTGCTGGCCTTCATTGTTGGCACTGCCGAGCGCGGCCATTCTCGGTCGCGTTGCCGCAGGGCGAGACCTCACTTATGCGAATAGAGAAATCACTGTTGCCACCAGTGATGTGACATGTCGCTGCGCATTGTATTCATGGGAACGGCGGACTTCGCCGTACCGACTCTGGTCGAGGTTGTGGGTCGCGGCCATGAGGTCGTGGCGGTCTATACGCGTGCGCCGAAGCCGGCCGGGCGCCGCGGCCTTGACGTCATGCCGAGTCCCATCGAACGCGAGGCGCGTCGTTTCGCTTTGCCGTTGCTCACGCCGGCGACGTTGCGCACGGCGGACGCGGCGAGTACCGCGCGGGGACACCGCGCGGACGTGGCGATCGTCGTTGCCTATGGTCTGATCCTGCCCAAGGCTATTCTCGAAGCCTTTCCATTGGGCGCGTTCAATCTGCATGCATCGCTGCTGCCGCGCTGGCGCGGCGCCGCGCCGATCAACCGGGCCATCATGGCGGGAGATTCGGAAACCGGCGTGATGGTGACGAAAATGGAGGAAGGACTCGACAGCGGCCCAATCGCCATGGCGGAACGCGTGCCAATCCCATGTGACGCCACGGCAGGCGATTTGCACGACCGGCTCGCGCCCCTCGGCGCCGACCTCATGGTGCGGGCCATTGGCGCGCTCGAGCGCGGCTCGCTCACGCTGACGCCGCAGGGGGAAAACGGCGTCACCTATGCGCCGAAGCTCGCCAACAGCGAGACTCGAATCGTCTGGGAGCGGCCGTGGAAAGAGGTCCACAACCACATCCGCGGCCTGTCGCCGGTACCCGGTGCGTGGTCGCAGATCGCGAGTGCCGACGTACGAATCAAAGTGCTGCGCACCACCAGGGGCGAGGGTACCGGCGTGCCCGGCACGGTGCTTGATGATGGGCTCACGGTGGCTTGCGGAGACGGTGCGGTGCGCATCCTTGAATTGCAGCGCGCCGGCCGCCAGGCGATGAAGCCGCACGAGTTTTTGCGCGGCATGACCGTTGCTGCCGGCACGCGGTTCGGCTAGTCCGCCATGCCTCGCTACAAACTCACGATCGAGTATGACGGAAGCCCGTTCGTCGGCTGGCAAATCCAGGACAACGGTCCTTCGGTGCAAGGGGTGCTCGCCGCCGCATTCGAGGCCTTTTGCGGTGAGACGGTCAGCGTGCAGGGGGCGGGCCGCACGGACGCCGGCGTGCATGCGCTCGCCCAGGTCGGTCACGTCGACCTCGCGAAAGAGTGGGATGAAGACACTGTGCGCGATGCCGTGAACGCGCATTTGCGACCGCGTCCAGTGGCGATCATTAATGCGGAGCGGGTCGACGACTCTTTTGATGCGCGCTTTTCCGCTATCCGGCGCCATTATCTTTATCGCATCATCAACCGCCGGGCTGATCTGACCTTCGATCGCGGCCGTGCTTGGCGCATCGCCAAGCCGCTCGACATTTCGGCAATGCAAGCGGCGGCGCAGCGCCTCGTCGGCCGGCATGACTTCACCACCTTCCGCAATGTCGAATGTCAGGCGAAATCGCCGGTGAAGACGCTCGATCGACTCGACGTGCATCGCGTAGCCGACGACATCCAAGTGACGACTTCGGCACGCTCTTTCCTGCATTCGCAAGTGCGCTCGATGGTTGGGGCTCTCGCGCTCGTCGGCGAGGGCAAGTGGTCGGCTGATGATGTCTCCATCGCGCTCGCCAAACGTGACCGCGCCGCCTGCGCACCCGTCGCGCCACCCGACGGGCTATATCTGGCGCGGGTCGATTACGCGTGACCGGTTTTCGCCGCGCTTTGGAGTCTCAACCGAAATACCGGTCGAGGATCCTGCGATAGACCGCAGTCAACGAGGCGAGATCGGCGACGGTGGTGCGCTCGTCAATCTGGTGCATGGTCTGCCCGACTAGGCCGAATTCGAGCACCGGACAATAATTTTTGATGAAACGTGCATCCGACGTGCCGCCGGTCGTCGAGAGTTTCGGCTCGTTCGCGGTCACCTCCTTGATCGCTTCGGAGACGAGATCAACGAACGGTCCCGGCTTGGTGACGAACGAGTCGGAATTCGACGGCTCCCATTCGATGTGCCAGCGGATACGCCCGGCCGCCGCCTCGCCGGCGCGCTTCTCGATCAGCACCTTGAGCGAAGTCTGGCTGTGCCGATCGTTGAACCGAATATTAAAGCGGGCGCGCGCCTCGCCCGGAATGAGATTGACGACCGGGTTGGCGATGTCGATCGAAGTGAATTCGAGGTTCGAGGCATCGAATTGCGCACTGCCGTGGTCCAAGGGCGCCGCCATAAGCGCGCCCATCAACGTGACCAGGCCGCGGACGGGATTATCGGCGCGCTCGGGATAGGCGACGTGTCCCTGCTTGCCGATCACCACAAGCGTTCCATTGAGCGAGCCGCGCCGGCCGATTTTGATTGTGTCGCCGATCCTCGTCGCATTGCTCGGCTCGCCTAGAATGCAATGGTCGAAGGTTTCTCCCCGCTCGGCCGCCCATTTGAGGAGCTTCGCCGTTCCGTTCACCGCGATACCTTCCTCATCACTCGTGATCAGGAACGAGATCGATCCTTTCGGCCGCCCGCCCCGAGCGGCGAGGTGATCGAGCGTCGCGGCAAGCGCACTGGCGATCGCCCCCTTCATATCAACGGCGCCGCGACCGTAGAGCGTGCCGTCGGCGATCTCGCCGGCAAACGGCGGATGCGTCCACTTTGCCTGCTCGCCCGGGGGCACCACATCGACGTGGCCGGCGAAAGCGAAGTGCGGACTTGCCGTGCCGACGCGCGCATAGAGGTTTTCGACGGGCGCGGTGCCCGGCTCAGCGAAGGTAACGCGATGCACAGTAAACCCTGCCGCTTTGAGCACGCCTTCAATCAGGCCGAGCGCGCCGGCTTCCGCCGGCGTCACCGACGGACAGCGCAGCAAATCGCGGGCGAGGGCGGTGGGATCAGCGCTTGACGGGCTCATCGTCGCGGCTACGCGCCGAGCTGCGCAGCCAGCAGGTTGTTCTGGTTTCTCACCCAGCCCGGGATCAGGAATGCATCGACGAGCACCCAAACGATTGTGATCAACGCCCCTACGATGGTCAGGGTCAAGAGAAGTTGCGCTACAGCGACGCCGGTACGTTTGACGTAAAAATTGTGGCCTCCCAATAGTCCCAAGAAAAACCACAATATGTAGGCGACCAGCGCGGTTTTCTTGTTGGCCTCGAACAGCATCATCGCGCGTGTGTCGCTCGACAAGCCGCCCTGCTGTTGAATGGTCTGCCTGGTGTTTGTGGGAAGTTCGGCTTGCATGACCCTCTCTCCTAGTCCGGATCGACTGGGATTATGTGATGGGGCGGCGGACGCCTCAATCCCGCAATAACTCGTTGATGGACGTCTTAGCCCGCGTCGTCTCGTCGACGCGCTTGACGATCACCGCGCAATAAAGATTCGGCCCCGGTCCACCTTTTTTGGTCGGCTTGCCGGGCAGCGAGCCCGGAACGACGACCGAATAGGCCGGCACCTCGCCCTGGAACGTCTCGCCGGTCTCCCGGTCAACGATACGAGTCGAGGCGCCGATGAAAACGCCCATCGAGAGGACCGCGCCCTCGCGCACGATCACGCCTTCAGCAACTTCGGAACGCGCCCCGACGAAGCAATTGTTCTCCAGGATGACGGGTCCCGCCTGTAGCGGCTCCAGCACGCCACCAATGCCGGCACCGCCAGAGATATGGCAGTTCTTACCGATTTGCGCGCAGGAGCCAATGGTGGCCCAGGTATCGACCATGGTGCCGGAATCAACATATGCGCCGAGATTGACGAAGCTTGGCATCAATATCACGCCGGACGCGATATAGGCTGAATGTCGCACCACGCAGTTCGGCACAGCCCGCACACCCGCTTCGCGGAAGCGCGCATCGTTCCAGCCCTCAAATTTCGAGGCGACCTTGTCCCACCACACAGCTTTGCCGGGCCCGCCGGAAATCACGCGCATCTCGTTGAGGCGGAACGAGAGCAGCACCGCCTTCTTCAGCCATTGGTTCACCCGCCAGTGACCATTGGGGTCGCGCTCGGCAACCCGTGTCACGCCGCGATCGAGCAGGTCGAGCGCGGCCTCTACGGCCTCGCGCACTGGGCCCTTGGTCGTCGGACCGATGTGCTCGCGCCGTTCGAAGCCGTCGTCGATGATCTTGGCAAGATCGGCATGCGACATGTGACGAAAACCTCGATCGTCAAAGCGGCGTAATGCGTTGTCGAGAATGGGGGCACAGGAGTCAAGCCGCGGCCTATGCTTTGGTATGAAAGCTCAAGTCAAAGCTTCCGGGCGAGTCCTTGCAGAAACTCGACCAGATCATCTGTCACGTGATCGACATGCGGCGCGTCGCGACCTTCGAGCTCCCAGCCCTCGCGAAATACTTCGCGGGTGTGCTCGGGCACGACCAGCACCGTGGTCATGCCGAGCGCATGCGGCACCACGAGATTACGGGCCAGATCCTCGAACATCGCCGTCTTGCCCGCGTCGATATTATGCGCCTTGAGAAAGCGGTCATAGGTTTGCGGCGAAGGCTTCGGTTCGAGTTCAGCCGCGATGATGTCGAACACGTCCTCGAAGTGCCGGTCGAGCTCGAGACGCGCCAAGACGGCGTCGGCATGTCGGCGCGTACCGTTGGTCAAGATCAGCTTGCGCCCCGGTAAACCCTCGATTGCGACGCCCAGCGCCGCGTTCGGAGTGAGGGGCGAATGATCGATCTGATGCACGAAATCGAGAAAGTCGTCGGGCTTCATGCCGTGTTCGGTCATCAGCCCCCGCATCGAGGTGCCGTAACGCTTGTAGTAATCCTTCTGCAGGCGGAAAGCCTCCTCCTGCGTGACCTTGAGGTAAGCCGCGATGTAGTCGCGAATACGCTCGTCCACCTGCTGCCACAGGTTGAGGTGATGCGGATAAAGCGTGTTGTCGAGGTCGAAGACCCAGGTCTCCACATGGCCGAAGGCGCGCGGCGCGCGACGAGCTGAACTCATGAGCTGGAAACTTGATCGCTGATCACGTTCCTCAGCGGGCGGTCAAAGGCCAGGATGACGGCGCCCGCAAGCAGCGCGATGCCGGCGATCATCAGAAAGAACGTCGTCTTGTCCATGCCGGACCAAAAGCTGCCGAGCCAGCCGGCCATCAAATTGCCGGTGAAGCTCGTTGCCAGCCAGAGACCCATCAGCATTGAGACCATGCGTGCCGGTGCGACCTTCGATACCAGCGATAGCCCGATGGGCGAGAGGTAAAGCTCGCCAATAGTGATGATCACGAAATAGGCCAGCAGCCAAAGCCAACTTGCTTCGTCGCCTGCCGCCTGCCAGGCGGCACCGGCCAGGATCAGGTTGGCCAGCGTCACGCCGACGCAGCCGATCGACATCTTGGTGACGGTCGAAGGCTCGCTTCCGCGCTTGGCCTGCCACGTCCACAACGCGATGACCAAGGGCGTGAAAGCGAAGATCATGAACGGATTGAATGCCTGGAACCAAGTAACCGGGATTTCGCCATGCCAAAACACGAGATCAATGGTGCGGTCCGTATGGTCGTCCGCCCACAGCACAATTGTGTTGCCCTGCTGCTCGTAGGTTGCCCAGAACAAGGTGGTGGGCAGGAATAGCGCGACGAGCGCCAGGATGGCGCGCCATTCGTTGCGATCCAGAGGCTTGTTCTCGATCCGCGCAGCCACAGCCTTGTGCAGCTCGTCCGGCGGCAGCTCGCGCATTGCATAGAGATAGATCGCGAGCGCGACCGTCATTCCGACGCCGGCTGCGGTGAAGCCGTAATGCCAGCCCAGGTCTTCGCCGAGCGTTCCACATACGAGCGGCGCGAAGAACGCGCCGAGATTGATGCCGACGTAGAAGATCAAATAGGCGCGGTCGCGGCGTTGGTCTCCGGGTGCATACAGTGTGCCCACTTGCGCCGACATATTGGGCTTGAACGCACCATTGCCGAGAATGAGCATGGTCAAGGCAAACAGGAACAACGGCTCGAAAGCCATCATGAAGTGGCCGAGCGCCATCATCGCCGCACCGAGGAGGATCGTGCGGTGCTGGCCGAGCACGCGGTCGGCGAGCATGCCGCCGAACACGGGCGTAAGATAAACAAGCCCGGTATAGAGTCCGTAGACTTGCGAGGCGAACGGCTGCACCCCGAGCGGTCCGAATATCGATTCCAGCAAATATTTGAGCGCGGCGAGCCCGATCACGTTCTCCACATGCCCGGGCAGCAGCAGCAGTTTCACCATGTAGAGGACGAGCAGGGCGCGCATGCCATAATAGGAGAAGCGCTCCCACATCTCGGTCGCGAACAGGAAAGTCAGCCCGCGCGGATGACCGAAGAGGTCGCTCGCTCCTTCGCTGCGCCGACGCCTTTGCTCAGCCCTCGAGAAAGTCATAATGCCTCGTTGCGGTGCGTGAGCCGATGCCGATTTGCACGATCTTCTCAAAGCCTGCAGTATTGTACGGCAGGTCGAGGCGCGGGACCCTAGAACGCGCCTCGCGTCGGCGTCAAACGTCCAAAGCAGCCGGCACTTGACGCTTGCCCCGATATGCGAAAGACGCTGCGGAGAGAAATGCGACCGGAGGATTTTGCGATGATCAATTTCAAAGGCGGCGTGGCGAAGGCCGCATTGGTGGTGCTCGCTGCGATCGTCACCCACGCGCCAGCGGCGCAAGGCGATCCCGCGGTGAATTTTCCAAATCGGCCGCTTCGCTTGATCGTCGGGTTTGCCGCCGGCGGAGGCAATGACCTCTTCGCGCGGCTCGTCGGGCAGAAGCTGTCGGAGAACATCGGGCAGCCCGTGGTCATCGAGAACAAGCCGGGCGCCGGCGGCCGCATCGCGGTGGAGTACGTCAAGAATCAGCCGGCGGACGGGTACACGATCATGGTGGCCGCGAGCGGCCAGATGGCGATCGCGGCCGCGATATATCCGAAATTGTCCTACCACCCGACTCGCGACTTTCTGCCGCTCACTATGATCGCGTCGTTTCCGCTGATCCTCGCCGGGCCGGCTGATGGCACGATCAAGTCGGTCAAGGACCTTGTCGCCTATGGCAAGGCCAACCCAGACAAGTCCAACTACGCCACCTCTTCGCCGGCGTTCACCATCACGACCGAGCTGTTCAAACTGAAAACCGGCATGCCGGCGGTGGCGGTGCCCTATAAGAGCAGTAACGAGATGATGGTCAGTGTCGCCGGCGGGAACACATTATTCGCCATTGCGGACGGGCCGCCGACGGTGCCGCTGGTGCAGGGCGGCAAGATCCGAGCCCTGGCCGTGACGGGATCGGAGCGCTCCTCCGAGTTTCCTGACGTGCCGAGCATGGCGGAGGCGGGCTATCCGGAGGTGAACATCGGGCTCTGGAGCGGCTTATTTGTTTCGGCGAGCACCCCGCCTGCGATCGCCGACAAACTCGGTACGGAGTTGCGCCGCGCAATGGCTGACCCAGGGGTGCGCGACAAGCTCAAGGCTATGGCGGTCAATCCCGGCGGCGGTCCCGGCGAGGAGTTCCGGAAAAAGATCGATGCCGACATCAAGGTATTCGCGGACGTGGTCAAGGCGGCCAATTTGAAGTTCGAGGAATAGGTCTCATTTGTGCCGCCGGTGCGGAACATGTCTCATCTGCCTCGTCGTTGAACGGATTTGGCCGCAGGCGAGCCTGCTGATCTTTTTGATCCTCTATCCGTCTTTCTTTAGGTCGCTCCTGGCTGTTGGCCGTGACTGAGCCGAGGAGCGAAAGGCAAAGCGCGCCCTGAGCCGCCTTGTGTCCGCGAATGACTTTCACCTGCTGCGATGCACTCCAATCCGCGTCCACCGCGGCGGCTTTTGGCTAAATCAGTTTCGGCAGCCCAGGCGTGGCGCTCACCAAGCCCTGTGCAAAACGGGGATGAATAGGTACTTGCCGTGGCACGTCGAGGCGAAATGGGCTAGCGTTGGACTGCTCGGGTGACCACGCGGGCGAAGAGTAGAGCACGGAGTGTAAGCTCTGCCGCGCCGCCCCACGATGCGCCTCCGAATGTGGCGCCCGAGCGCCTAAACCTTTGTGGGCAAAGTCGAACGTGGCGCGGGTTGAACACCGGCGCGGCGTGCGCTCGCGCTCAGACGTCCAGCAATTCCTCGTCTGCGAACTCGGCCCGCTCTTGGATGAACTCGAAGCGCGCTTCCGGCTTGTTGCCCATCAAACGTTCAACCGAGCGTTCGGTCGGCTTGCGCTCGTCGTCCACCACCACCACGCGCAACAACATGCGCTTCTTCGGGTCCATCGTCGTTTCTTTGAGCTGACTTGCCATCATCTCGCCAAGCCCTTTGAAGCGGCTGATCTCGACCTTGGCATTGGCGTGGAACTCTTTTCTCAACAGCTCATCCTTGTGTTTCTCGTCGCGCGCGTAAAAATTCTTGCCGCCGTGGCTCAAGCGGTAAAGCGGAGGCACGGCGAGATAGAGATGGCCGTTCTCGATCAGCTTCGGCATCTGCCGATAGAAGAAGGTCATCAATAGCGATGCGATATGGGCGCCATCGACATCGGCGTCTGTCATCACGATCACCTTTTCGTAGCGCAAGTCCTCGTCGCGATAGTGCGCGCCGGTTCCGCAGCCGAGCGCCTGCAGCAGATCGGCGAGCTGCTGGTTCTGCGCCAGCTTGTCCTTCCCGGCGGACGCGACGTTGAGAATCTTGCCACGCAACGGCAGGATCGCTTGCGAAGCGCGATCCCGCGCTTGCTTCGCGGAGCCGCCGGCCGAATCGCCCTCGACAATGAAGATCTCGGCGCCTTGCGCGGCGGCATTGGTGCAGTCGGCGAGCTTGCCTGGAAGACGCAGCTTGCGCACCGCGCTCTTGCGCGAGATCTCCTTCTCCTGCCGGCGCCGGATGCGCTCCTCCGCGCGGTCAATGACGAAGTCGAGGAGTTTGTTGGCTTGAGTGGGATTGCCGGCCAACCAGTGGTCGAATGGATCCCGGATCGCGTTCTCGACGACGCGGGTGGCCTCGGCGGTCGCCAACCGATCTTTGGTCTGGCCTTGGAATTCGGGCTCGCGAATGAACACCGAGACCATGCATGCGGCGCCATTCATCACGTCGTCGCCTGTGACCACTGCCGCGCGCTTGCCTTGGCCGACGCGCTCGGCATGGTCCTTGATCCCCTTCAACAGCGCACTGCGCAGACCCGACTCGTGCGTGCCGCCGTCCGGCGTCGGAATCGTATTGCAGTAGGAGGACAAGAATCCGTCGCTATCGGCCGTCCACGCGACCGCCCATTGCGCCGCTCCGTGCACGCCGACTTTGCCCGCGCTGCCGGTGAAGATGTCGGGGTGAACCAGGGCGGCTCCATTGATAGCCGTGAACAGATACTCCTTGAGCCCGTCGGCGAAATGGAAGGTGGCCTTCTCCGGGACGTCCTGCACTCCGCGCAATAATTCCTTCGCGCAGGACCAGCGAATCTCGACGCCTCCGAATAGGTAAGCCTTCGAGCGAGCCATCTTGAAGACACGTTCCGGCTTGAAATGCGCCGTTGCTCCGAAGATCTCCGGATCGGGCCTGAAGCGCACCTTCGTGCCCCGCCGGTTCGAAACACGGCCGCGCCTTTCCAATTTGCCTTTCGGCTTACCCCGCTCGAACACCATCCGGTGCAGCGTCTGCTCGCGGGCGACCTCGACTTCCATGCGTTCGGACAGGGCGTTTGCGACCGACACGCCGACCCCGTGTAAGCCGCCCGATGTCTCGTACACTCGCGAGTCGAACTTTCCGCCCGCGTGCAAGGTGCACATGATCACCTCGAGCGCCGACTTGTTTTTGAACTTCGGGTGCGGATCTACGGGAATTCCACGGCCATTGTCGGTCACGCTTACGAAGCCGTCGGCCTCCATTTCGACCTCGATGAAACTGGCATGCCCGGCGAGTGCCTCGTCCATGGAATTGTCGATCACCTCCGCGAACAGGTGATGGAGCGCCTTTTCGTCGGTGCCGCCGATATACATGCCTGGACGGCGGCGCACGGGCTCAAGGCCTTCGAGCACCTCGATGTCGCGGGCGGTATAACGGGCCTCCGCTGCGCCAGCGAGCCTGCCGGGCCGCCTCGCCTTGCCGGAGAGCCGGCGTGCCGTGGGCTCGGGCAGATCCGAGAACAGATCCTTCGCCGGATTTTGCACGGCGCTTTTCGCTGCTGCTTTGGCGGTCTTCGGCATGCGTCTCATCATCGCGAAGGAGCCAAACGAATCACGCGTGACTATGCCACGTCAGTGGCTATGGATGATGCCAGTATTTGGCTGAAGCACGGTCTCATATGGTCAACTTTATCATCAATTCAACTCAACGCTGCGAGGTAGCCGGTACCTGGCTGGATATTCGCCCGATCCTTGTTGCTAACAGCTTAACCGCTTGGGGAGAGCGAGAGGTGGCCTGAGCACGTGGACAGCGTCGCGGCCCGTCTGGTCTTGTCGAGCAAGCCGCGCTAGACCAAGCCGGTAACCGGGCCAATCTCCCCGCATGTTCGACAACCTCGAAGATCACGCCCACCACCTGGTGGAGTTTGTGCGTGTCCATCAGGCGTGGGCCCCGCCCGTCGTTTTTGCGCTCGCATTCGGTGAGTCGCTGGCATTCGTTTCGCTCCTCATCCCGGCGTGGGCGGCGCTGGTGGGCATCGGCGTTCTGATCAGCTCCGGTAATCTTACTTTTTGGCCGGTTTGGGTCGCAGGTTCCATCGGCGCCGCCCTCGGCGATTGGCTGTCCTTTTGGATCGGACTCAAAGTCGGGCCGGCGGTCGCGCACATGTGGCCATTGTCGCGCCATCCCGAACTCCTGCCCGAGGGCGAAACATTCGTGAAGCGCTGGGGCGCGCTTGCGATTTTCATCGGCCGCTTCTTTGGACCGTTGCGGGCTTCGGTCCCGCTGGTCGCCGGCATATTCCGGATGCCCTGGTTACAATTCCAGGCTGCGAATTTCAGCTCGGCCTTCGTTTGGGCGGCTGTGCTGCTCACGCTGGGGGATGTGGTGGGCAAGCTCCTCAGCTGGGCCTGGAGCTAGGCGGCGATCTGAGCTCCGGCGTCGGATTAGGCAGGATGCGGGCCTCGCCTCTGGCGTGATGAGTGCGTCACTCGTTGAACTTGCGGATCACCGCACCAACGATGTTGCAGTAATCATCGGTCCAAACCCATTGGTTTGGATCAGGTGGCTCGAGCATCCAATCGCGCGAGTGTGCGAGGGCCCCGAAATCCTGTTCGTCACGCGCCACCGCTGCAACCGTACCGACGAATTTGTATGGATTGGCCGCCTCGTCGAGTTCCGCCTCATCGCTGACCAGTGTCACGCGTCCGTTGGCTGCGGCGATCCCCGCGACAACCGAGGCGAGCTCGAGGTGCCGGTTCGACACGTGCATGACCACCATCCCGCGCGGCGTGAGCTTCTTGAGATAGAGCGCCATGGCTTCGCGCGTGAGCAAATGGATGGGTATCGCATCGGAGGAGAAAGCGTCGACGACGATCAGGTCGTAAGAGCCGTCGGACGCGTCGACAAGGGTGAGACGCGCGTCGCCAAGAATGATAGGGACGGCCGGCCGGCATACCCATAAGAAGCTGAACAGATACGGGTCGCGCGCGATGCGCACGATCGCCGGATCGATCTCGTAATAATGCACGGTGTCGTGCGGCGCGGCTCGGCAAGCCAATGCTCCCGCACCAAGCCCGATCACGGCAAAGCGAACCGGACCATCAACTCTCGCCCGGACCGCCTCGAAGGCTTGCGCGATCGCGGAACCATCCCAGTAGTACAGCAGCGGCTCCGGCGGGTCGATTGCCGCCAGCTCACCGTTCGGTTCGCGAATGCGCTGGCCGCCGTGCAGCGTGGTCCCGTGCTGCAACAGCCGAAACTGGCCATCCGCCGTCTCCACCACCTTGCTCACGCCGAAGAAGCTTCGCACCGACATGGCCCCGACTTGCTCGACAATGGTGTGATTGACGAGGAGGACAAAAGCAATGACTGCAGCGAACGGCAGCGGGGGGCGCCAAAGCAGCACGGCTGCGGCCAAGAGCGTACCCACAGCCCAGTTGTAGGGGATGGCGTCAACCGCGACCGGATAAACCACACATACGAGGAGCACACCCACCCCGGCCGCGATGCCGCCGAAGAGCATGTAGCGGCGGGAGCGGTCGACTGGCAGCACGAGGCCGGGCCGACACAGCACGGCAAGCGCGATCAGAAGCGGATATTCGGCCAGCCAGTTGAACACATGCGGTGCAATCAATCCCGTCGCGACACCGCCGATCACACCGCCTGCTGAGATGCAAACGTAGAACACGGTGAGATATCTGGCCGGCGGCCTCCTTCGCGCAAGTTCGCCATGGCACATCAACGCGTTGACGAAGAACACCGCGAGATGCACGGCCAGGATCGAGATGATTGTCTTGAGCGGATCGAAGATAATCACGGCAACAAGTGCCACAACGGACGGCGGTTGCAACGCGACCACGAGCCAGTGCGGAATCACCGGCCGGCGCGCAAATGCAATCACGTAGGTGAGAAGGTAAAGCGCGAGCGGAAGCACCCAGAGCATCGGCACCGCCGCTACATCGGTGGAAATGTGCGCGGTCACCGCCACGAGGAGGCCCGCGGGAACTGCCGCGAGTGCAACCCAGAAGGCGAGGTCCTTCGAAGTTGGCGGCGCAGATGTCACGTCGTCGGCAACCGAAGCGGTGTCCGGCGATCGCCATAGCAGCACGCCGCAGGCGATGAGCAGCACCAAGAGCAAGCAAAAGCCGGCCGACCAAAACCACGCTTGATCGCCAAGCCGCACAAAGGGCTCGACGAGGGTCGGATATGACACAAGCGCGAGGAAGCTTCCAATATTGCTGGCGGCATAGAGGAAAGCGAACAAGGCGATGAGCCAGAGCGGTTCCGTGCCGGCCGGCGGCCGCTCCCAGCCGCTTGCAATCGCGGGCGGCAGCGCGAAAACAGCGGCGAGCATGACCACGAGATGAAGGGCGACCGATAGGCGGCCAGAAGCATAGCGCGTGAGCCAGTGGGCGTAGGCATAGCCCGCCAGCAGCGCGGTTTGGAAGAATACGATGGCGACCGACCACACCGCCGGCGCTCCGCCAAAACGCGGCAGCACCAATTTCGTGAACATCGGCTGCACCATGAACAAGAGCGCGGCGCTGAGGATGATGGCCGCGGTGAACGTTGCGAGCAGCAAGGCGCGCCCGGATGTCGCGCCCTGCGTCGGTTCGCTCACTGGCCGATCGGAGGTCCCCATGTCCTAGCCTTATCTCGTCGCGTTGGCGGGCGAAATAGCGGGCGCTTGGATCGTCGTCCATGGGAGGGATAACGAACTAGGCGAGGCGGGCCGCCATGATGTACCATCCGCAGCAAACGTTTCGCTGAGAAAGACTGTGAACCGATTGATCGGGAGAAAACGCCATGACGGAACTCACGCGCCGTAGCTTGCTTGCCGGTACCGTTGCGACCTCGGCTGCCGCGGTTGCTCCGCTCGCCACAAGCGGGCCGGCGCGCGCGGCGGCGCCGCCCGCCGGCACGCAGGCGCCGGGATGGTACCGCTACAAGGTCGGCAGTTTCGAGATCACCGTGGTGACCGACGGCCTGAACCGCTTCAAATTGCCGGACGACATCGTCACCAACGTGAAGCGCGAGGAAGTTAATGCCGCGCTCGTGGCGGCGCACCGGGAACCGGACGTCTTTGTCACCCCCTACAACCCGATCGTCGTCAATACCGGACAGAAACTCGTCGTCATCGACACCGGCCTGGGCGAGGCGGGGTTCAAAGCGAGCAAGGGAGTGAACGGCCAATTCTTGACCAATCTCGCTGCGGCCGGCATCGACCCCAAGGCGATCGATACCGTCATCATCTCACACTACCACGGCGACCACGTGAACGGTCTGTTGAGGGCGGACAATTCGCTCGCCTTTCCCAATGCCGAGATTCTAGTGCCGGCAGTGGAACACAAGTTCTGGATGGACGACGGTGAGATGAGCCGCGCGCCCAAAGGCCGGATGGAGGAGTTGTTCAAGAATAATCGCCGCGTCTTTGCCGGCGAGGTGATGAAGCGACTGCAGACCTATGACGAAGGCAAGGAGGTCGTCTCGGGCATCACGGCGGTCGGCACCCATGGCCATTCTGCGGGTCACAATTCTCACGTCGTGGCGTCTGGATCGAGCAAGGTCTACGTCCAGGCCGACGTCACCCACGTGCCGGTCCTGTTCGCGCGCAATCCCGACTGGCACGCCTCGTATGACCAGGATCCCACGATGGCGGAGGCAACCCGCCGCAAGGTCTACGACATGCTGGCGGCGGAAAAGATGCTAGTGCAGGGCTTCCACTATCCGTTCCCTTCGCTGGCCTACGTCGAGAAGAGCGGATCGGGCTATCGCGAGAGTCCGGTGGCCTGGAATCCAACGCTCTGAACGTCTCGACCGCTTCGCCGCGTCGCCTGCCGCGCCTGGAATAGGGCGGCACAGCTAAATTCAGCCCGCACGGGCGTGCGTTCTTGACGGACGCCGGCTTAGTGCTTATAGCGCCTGCCCATGACGAAGATCGCTTGCCGCGCATTGTTGCGCCGCCGCCGCACCCCTGCGGCACGGGCGCGCGGTCGCGCGTGATCGTCACCCGTGCCGCCGGAGTCGGCTCCGCGGCACATCTTCTTGACCCCCGCGCCATGACCGAGCTCCGGCGGCCTCTCGCATCGGAGCACGCCCATGTACGTCCCCCCTGCCTTCAAGGTTCATCGCGCCGTCGGCCTCGCCTTTGCGGCTGCGCGCGGCTTCGGCCAGGTGATCGCATGTGAAGGCGGCCGCCCGGTGGCTTCGCTGTTGCCATTCCATGTGTCGGAAGCGGACGGCCGATTGCCGTGCGTCCAATTTCACGTCGCACGTTCCAATCCGCTCGCCCAGCTTGCGGCCAAAGGTGGACCATGGCTGATCGCTGTTGTCGGCGACGACGCTTACGTATCGCCGCACTGGTACGCGAGTCCCGAGCAGGTCCCCACGTGGCTCTACGAGGCCGTGCAGCTGTGCGGCCCGGTGCATGTCGTTCCGCCCGCCCACACACCCGATCATCTCGATCGTCTCGCGGCGCAATTCGAATCGGGGCTGACGCCGAAGCCGCCCTGGACGGCGGATGGCCTGTCGTCGCAGCGGCGTGCGACGCTGCTGGAGTCGATTGTCGCCATCGAGATGACGGTCGAGACCGTTGAAGGCAGCTTCAAACTCAACCAGCACAAGGCTGACGCAGATCACGTCGCGGTTGTCCGTGCGCTGCGCGAGCAGGGCAAGCCGTCCATGCACGCGATTGCGGCACGGATGGTCGCGTTGCGGCCGCACTTGGCGTACGAATGAGCGAACTCATGGGAAGGACTTGAGCCATGGCTGACAAGGCTAAGATCGGCGTGCTCGGCGCGTCCGGCTATACCGGTGCGGAGCTGCTGCGGCTCCTCATCCGCCATCCACGGGTCGAGATCGCGCTCCTTACCGCCGAGCGCCGCGCCGGGCAGCACATGCGTCAAGTCTTCCCGCAATTTTCGCCCTACGCGCTGCCGAAGCTCGTAGCGATCGACAGCGTCGACTGGAAGAACGCCGCGCTCGATCTCGCTTTCTGCGCGCTGCCGCACGCGACCACGCAGACGGTGATCAAAGACTTGCTCGCCAAGGCTGCGAACACCAAGGTGGTTGATCTCTCCGCGGACTTTCGCCTCGGCGAGACCGCCGCCTACGCGCGCTGGTACGGCCGCGAGCATCATGCCCCGGAACTGCAAAAGGAGGCGGTCTATGGCCTGTCCGAAATCTACCGGCACAAGATCACGGGAGCGCGGCTGGTCGCCAATCCCGGTTGCTACACGACTTGCGCGGAGCTTCCTCTCATCCCGCTCTTGAGCGCGAAGGCGATCGATCCCGACGAGATCGTGATCGATGCCAAATCGGGCATGACCGGCGCGGGGCGGGCGGTGAAAGAAGAGATGCTGTTCTCGGAGGTCTCGGAAGGATTCCATGCCTATGGCGTCGGCCGCCACCGTCATATGGCGGAGCTCGATCAGGAATTCTCCAGGGCCGCGGGGCGCACGGTCACCGTCAGCTTCACGCCGCATCTTGTTCCGATGAACCGCGGAATTTTCTCGACCATCTATGTGCGGGGGCTCAAAACTTCAGCCGACGGCCTGCATGCGATCCTGTCCAAATCTTATGCGGGCGAACCGTTCGTGCACGTGCTGCCCTTTGGTGAAATACCGCAGAGCCGTCATGTGCGCGGCTCCAATATGATCTTCATCGGGGTAGCAAGTGACCGTACCGAGGGCCGCGCCATCATCTGCGCGACGCTAGACAACCTTACCAAAGGCGCCTCCGGCCAGGCCGTGCAGAACATGAACCTCATGCTCGGCTTTCCCGAGACGCTCGGGCTCGAGCAGGTTACACTGTTTCCGTGACGCGAATTGATGTGTGTGCGCGTCATTGGTCTGCGCGAGCGTGCGGCGGATGCGCGCCCTCAATGCTGCAAAATCTTCGATAGGAAGACCTGGGCGCGCTCGCTGCGCGGCTTGCCGAAGAATTCGGCGGTGGGCGCGTCTTCGACGATCTCACCCTGATCCATGAACACCACGCGTTGGGCAACCTTGCGCGCAAAACCCATTTCGTGCGTGACGACCATCATGGTCATGCCGTCCTTGGCGAGCGCGACCATGACGTCGAGCACTTCGTTGATCATCTCGGGATCGAGCGCGGAGGTGGGCTCGTCGAACAGCATGGCGATCGGATCCATGGCGAGCGCGCGCGCGATCGCCACACGCTGCTGCTGGCCGCCGGAAAGCTCCCCGGGAAATTTGCGGGCATGCGCGATCAAACCGACGCGCTCGAGCAGGCGCATGCCTTTTGCCGCCGCTTCGTCCTGTTTGCGGCCGAGCACCTTGATCTGCGCGAGTTCGAGGTTGCGCATCACGGTGAGGTGCGGGAACAGCTCAAAGTGCTGAAACACCATGCCGATGCGCGCACGCAGCTTCGGCAAATCTGTCTTCGGGTCGTTCACGGAAATCCCGGCGACCGTAATGGACCCCTCTTGGAACGGCTCGAGCCCATTGACGCACTTGATGAGCGTCGACTCGCCCGAGCCCGATGGCCCGCAGACCACGACGACTTCGCCCTTCTCGACATGCGTCGAGCAATTCTTCAGCACCTGAAAGTTGGGGTACCACTTGCTGACTTTGCTGAGCGTGATCATGGGACCTCCTCAGCGAATGATCGCGACCCGCCGCTGTAGCCGGCGCACGAGCAGCGAGGCCACGAACGAGATCACGAAATAGACCATTGCGGCGAACAGGTACATCTCCACCAAGCGCCCGTCGCGTTGTGCCACCTTCGACGCGGCGCCGAGGAAATCCGTGATGGACAGCACGTAGACGAGCGAAGTGTCCTGGAACAGGATGATGGTCTGGGTGAGCAGCACCGGCACCATGTTACGGAAGGCCTGCGGCAGCACGATATAGCCCATCGTCTGCAGGTAGGTCATGCCGAGCGCCTGCGCGGCGCTGACTTGACCGCGCGGGATCGACTGGATACCGGCGCGCATGATCTCGGCGAAATACGCGGATTCGAACAGCGTGAAGGTGACGAATGATGAGACGGAGGCTCCCACTTGGACCGGCCGGGACGCGCCGGTGATCCATTGGCCGATATAGGGCACCAGGAAATAGAACCAGAAGATCACCAGCAGCAACGGCACCGATCGCATCAGGTTCACGTAGCCGGCCGCGAGCACCGAGATCGGAACAAAGCCCGATAGCCGCATCATCGCGAGCAGCGTGCCGAATATGATGCCGCCCACGGTCGCGAACGCAGTCAGCGCGAGCGTGAACGTCATGCCATCATAGAACAGATACGGCAGCGAGCGAATGATGACGTCGTAATCGAAATTCGAGAACATCGACCGCCTCAGTGCGTAACAACCGCGGGTTTAGCGCCGATAAGTCCGGGTACGGCAACGCGCTGCTCGACATAGCGCATCGCGAAGGTCACGATGATATTGATGACGATGTAGATGATCGTCGCCGCAGTGAAGGCCTCGAACACCTGGAACGAGAATTCCTGCATGGCGC
>WNFQ01001805.1_pt1 | contig 32013 bp, 46 predicted proteins | sample 5400171 | NCBI WGS metagenome assembly WNFQ01 (sample SAMN13153356, study PRJNA577476) | soil metagenome | isolation source: 20 cm soil under Madrone tree | place: USA:California | collected 2016-06-14
CCTCCCGATGACAAGTACACATCCCCTTCACACCTGTCATTCGATCATCGTCAAACACAGCCAATGACGCAGCCAGTTCTTACATTTGATAATTCTCCTAATTTCTCACGAAAGCGAACTCAGGATCCTCTGGCTCCATTGCGTGGCTTGAAGAATACAGGGGTTCACGGCCACCGCAAACGCGAGGCGGTAAAGTTTGGTGCCGTGAATCCCGATGATCTCAGCTCGGATGACGAGGACGATCCATTGTCTACTCCACCTCCACTAGCACGTCGCACGTCAACTCTCTCCAGCGTGACGCTAACAAACGGATCCAATGTGGATTCTTGGAGGACTTCCCCGATGAAGGGGGATCAGGCGAGAGTGGCCCCCGCGATGCGTGCAGTATTACGAGGCCGAGAGAACGATGCGCTGGAGTACTCTGATCACGAGGAAGACGTGACCAATGCACAAACGCACACAGACCGAAACACGCCGGGCTGGAGGCCGCAGTTTCTCGCACGGCACGGCTCGGACGCAGCGAACCCTGCGTTGTCCGTTGGCGTAGTACCAATGACACCATCACTCATCCGTGCAGTGGACCGCATTACAGCTGCTCAGGCCCAGGCGTATGGCACTTCTTCTGATCCGGACACATCAGCGGCTGGTCATGAGGCGGACACAGAGAGCGTTTTAGTGAGGAAACAACGGTGGGAGGCATTCTGGCGCGACGTGACTGCCAAGGCATCGGAGGGCGCAAACGCACGATGACATTTCCGTTTATACGACCAATGTATGACTTGTAACGACCTGTAACGATTCACGATTTACGACGTTTTCATCTGTTATCTTAGTAGCTGTAGACAGATTTTTCCTAATTCCTTGAGTATTAAGATGGCGTAACCCTAACCAGAGTTTGTCATCTCCCTTGAACTTGATCATGCCTTCAGGCTCTGATCACCAGCCTGAAATACTTGAGGTTGAGGACGGAGAACAACGTGAAAGAAGGCTTCGTATGTGCTCTGCTTTCCTCATCGCCCCTCTCCATCTTTGTTGTCTGCAGAAGATATCCTCGAAAGATTGAACGGAGAGGGCACTTCCGCGGAACAGTCTCCAAACCTCTCCTTTGATTCGTTTGATTTCGGAGTGCGCAGGACGTTTGCCATAGAACCACCAGCTGAACGTACGCCACCTTACCCTCCACTCGACATCATCTCCAGCTGGCTAGCTAACACATCACGGCAATAGTGCTTGCGAGAGTCCAGGAATTCCTTCCCCAAATCGAGCGATCCAACGTGGAATTATTGCAAAGGGATCCTCGGAGCATCGATATCGAACACATTGAAGAGACTGACGAGCGCGTTGTCGAAATGGCAAGTCCACCAAAAAATTCAATAATCACACTTCTGGCCTGCTGACTGGGCAAGCAACAACCATATAATAATGAAATATAATATAGAACTTGGGGCTGGGGGTCTTTGAACAACGGCCAGCGAGAAGATATTCAGTCTCCAGCTCATCCTCACACTCTGAATCGCCCTTCTCTGGAAACCTAGGTCGCGTGACAAGCGACTCGGACTCGTCGTCCACTCTATCAGCTTCGGATTCCACATCCACATCCACGTCCTCATCCACGTCCTCAGATTCCGAAGACGACGCGAATAGGGACGGACCCTCGTCCCGCTTACGGCGACCGACACGCCCGTTACCAAAACGCCAGAATCCCATGATCCAGGTATTGGTTTCTGAGGACGAAGAGGTCTCTTCGGAGCCGTCGACAGGAGATTGCCCTGCGCCTTGAAATTGATCAGATGACGTCCCTTTCGTCCTGAGGTCCCTATCAAGAACGGCGCTACAATGGGAGGTCACAGGTTCGATTTCAATCGAGAAATTGCGGTGGTAGCCACTTACGTCACTTCGCGACTTTGAGAAGTGCGCCAGTTCAGAGCTCCGTGCTCTCCGTAGTATGGGCAGGTATTTTGTCCGCTCTTAATCTCCAAGAGAAGAGTTGCTCGTCCGCACGCCGATACACGCCGATATTGTCATCTACCTCATTATATGATATGTATCGTGTTCGAGTAGTGACGTCGTCACTTCGGGGATCTCAAGCTGGTTCGATTCCTCCCGAACTTTCTTCGCGATGAATTCCTTGTTCAAGTCCAACCGTCGATGCACAGTGAGAATACGAGACGGCTTCTGGGGTCGAGCGTCAGCACGGCAAATAATAAACTGGGAAAGGTTGCCAGATCTCGAAAAGTGGCTCAAATCCGACACCTTAATCATCCAAGATGACTTCCTGTTTCACCTCAGCCATGTGCTCTGAGCTGTGCGTGGTCACTTCCGCCCCCTCCGCCTGCATCGCCACCGCCATCTGTGCGAGTCCGCTTCCTACCGGTGTTACCGGTCGCGCCCTTGGTGTAGAACGACTTCAATTCGTGTTTCGAGATCCTAACATTAAGCTCGAGAATTGCGTTCCTCGTGTCTTGGTCTACCTCTACGCAAAGAAGGTTGTACAAATGGCGTGCAAACTCGACACAACCAACCGTGTTATTTGACGTAAGTAACTTTGTGTTGTGAAAAACCTATGGCGGGTGAGCCTGCAGATTGTTTATTTCAAAGCACAACTTACCCTATCCTTAGGGTAGTCGCCCTGCTACTGATATAGAGTGTAGCGAGTTGGATGGCCATCGTCCCAGATAAAGATAGCGCGGAGGACGAAATTCTTCTCCTGGCGGAATGCGCTCACGAATCTGTTCGCGAAACGAACGATGAAGGCCCCCATTAAAAGCGTCCAGATAAGGTCCATAGGTCATGAATTCCCTGATGTGGAATTAACCTCCACAAACAGTCGAGGAAGAGTGGGGTTTTCGATAAGAAAGTCACTGAGAGGACAGAACTTGCGGAGCTGTTCTTCTCCGGGTTGAATGCCTTCACATTTCACAACAAGGTGGACAGGCCAATCTTGGCCTCTGCAGAGACAATGCTAAATTGCGATTGAAGAAGAAGCAAGCACCGCGGGACGGTGGCCGTTCTGTTCTTTGGAGTCACAGAGGAGCGGGTCGAAGAAAATCGAGTTCGCCGCCTGTGCGTTAACTTGAAAGGGATGTCTGACATGCTGCTCCTGCGGTCGCCAAAGGGCTTCTTCCCATTCGTAACACGCAATGTGATGCGTGGGTATGTGTCACCTCCGATAGCTCGGTATAGCGCGTGAGATTCATCTTCGCGGTCGTTCGAACTTTCCCCACTTGATGAAAATACCCTTGTGTTCTTCAGAAGTAGTCGGGGTGAACAATCTTCCAATACACCGTCAGGCAGGTGTTCGCCAGATATCCTGAGCCGCCCACTCTACCGGGCTGGTAGACCGATTTCTGTCAGAGTCAGGTGCCCGCCACGTAACGTGTGACACGGCGTCACGGACATCACTCGGCTCTCAAGGCCAAGGACGTGTATGCGGCCAATTGGAAACGGCGATTCCAATCTTTAATGAAGGTAAACTATGGAAATGACCAGGCAAGCATACCATACCGGGCAATCCTATGCCTCGAAGGGATAATCCGAGCATCCTTGTCTCCGTGTTTCGAGGGGATTACAGCAAACTACTAAGGAGGTCCAGGATTTTCCTGTCCATGTCTTTCATCTCATGTATGCGTGCCCGAGGCCGGCGGCACACTTCTATAGTCCTTGTAGCTTATCCCAGATCGGGGGACATCTCCATCTTCGATTTGCGGGCATCGGGCATCTTGGCATCGTGCATCGTGCATGGCGGGCACCGGTTTTCTTTTTTCTGACCTTGGAAGCTATCGCTGTATGACTCTGAGTCTCGATTCTGAGCGACTTGGCAACACGCGCCGCGTTTGCTTATTCCACGGAGGATGAGGCGTTCTCTGCCTAATGACTTGCTGGCTGGCTGGGACATCGACCAACAAACACTTGACCACTTGACGGGTCTTCAGGCTTGTCCGTCCGTCATTTACACGGCAAGGCTGAGACGATGTCAGGGTCTTTTTCTATGCCGGTCGAACTGAAACGGAGTGCTGATCCCCTGTCGTCCCGGGCGCCTAAAGACAAAGGCCATAAATCAATCAATGAAGAATCCGCGGCGGCGACTTTGCAATTTTCATGTCAGGAGGCGCGATAAACGGAATTCTTTTTACTTAACGTCCTTTTGTTGTTCTTTTTAAAAAGGGGCCTCCTTGGGCCTGCCCACCTTCTCACTTCCTCTCCTTACAATAACACGCTCGTTTCTTCTCTTAAAATCGTCTACCTTATACACCTACTTATATCATTCGCTTGTTTGTATGCCGCTTCTCCCCCAGCCCTATCCTTCCTTCACTATGGTCCTGTCCTCCGCACCATTCGCACCGTTCGCCGCTAACGACAATATGCGGCTTCCTGTCTATCGTACCTCCCACGTCGTTCGTTTTCACCCGTACTCTCGCGCCCACCCTTCCTTACACCAAGAACGGCTTATGGTACGCTTGTCACCTGTTCTGCAACCCTGTTCAACCTCAACAACCCCGATTAGACCACTGTCGACTATCATTTTCCAGAGCCTTCTATGGGCCCTGTTCGAGGCGTGGCATCAATTCCGGTAAGGAAGCCTACCGCCGTCCTCGTGTTTTTGATATAGAATGGCTCGGTTTAGCCGCCCACTATATTCCCAGAAGACAATGGCAAAGCCGAAAACAAATCGGTGGCATCCACCAGCACGGCAGAGTCCATTCTTAGACGACAGAGACTCAAGACTGCTGCTGGTCGACTTTCCGTAAGGAGACATATATTTTCCCATCGTGGACACCATTCATGTCATTGTTCACCATTATAGGCCGTCATCGTCACTCTACGCCGCATGTATCGTGGAAAGTCGGTGAAACAAGCCGAACAGAAGTTGCAATTTGAGCTGATCAACTGAGTGAATGAGCCTTACTGTATTTCATGGATGCATGCTGGACTATGTGCTCTCATTCGCTTCTGTGTTATCACATCGTTTTTATTCGTTCATCCAGTGAGGGAGACGAACTCTTTGTATATCGCTTCGGGATGGATTTGTTCATTGTATCTATATATTACTGGAAATTCAGCACAACCCGTGCAAAAACCGTACGAGGGTGCTAGTTGTCCACATAACCTCCTGGTGCGATGACATGCAGTGAGAGAAACCAGCAATCCATTGACATTGTTGCAAGCCTAGAGGTGCAGGCGCTCCGAGGTTATGCCATAAGACCACTTTGTAGGGGGCAAGCCCTTCGGTTCGCAGAGCTTCTTGCCATAACCGGTCGAACCAAATAGGGCCGGCATGGAAACTGAAGGCATCATTAGAAGTCGACGGTTGGATACGTGCCGGCATGACCCAAAATTTATATCTGAATGAGACAAAGCCGACCGTACGTTATGGTATTGAGACGCAAATGTTATTGTACTGGTACCAACTTGGAACTGTTAGCACGTCGATGAAAACAATCAAGGTGATATGGAAGCGACGACCAACCTAACGTTTTTGACTTGCTTTGTCCGACAGCGCACCATCACTGAGTCTTCATGAAATTTTGGTCCCGTATACGCTGTCTATTCTCCTTCCTCAGACGGCGCTTTTCCGCTTTCCCACCAGGGCCGTCATCCGGCAACTCGGACTTGTCGAGCAACTTCCACAGCCAGGCAGGGTACTCCTCGTCGGGAAGAGCGAGGACGAGAGGCTGGTCCTTGAGGTAGTTCATTCCGATGAGGACGGTGTTTGGAGGACATGAGGACTGTGCGCCTGCGCTTGCCAAGATTGTGAGCTACGTGCGTGTTTTGGGTACAGAGAGCGTGCCAGGGTGTCACGATGTGCGTTTCTTTACTCACCTCCCGGGAGTGGTCCAGCTGCAGTTACTCGTTCTGGGACAGCCTTGGGTGCATCAGACGCGGCCTTTTGTGCAAGCGTGCGTGCACAGACAGCCCGTGGTGTTTGTCGAATAAGGCGCGTCCTGGCCAACATGAGACAGAAAGAGAAGAGCGTGAGACGTGACGCGAACTGTGACACTTCAATGACTGCTCTTTTTGTGGCAATCCGCACACACGCGTCCATAGTAAAGGGAACATACAGGAAATCATGATATTGAATGAGAAATCGCGAGAAATATCTCCCTCAACTGTGGGGGAATCCGCCCTCCAGACTAGGGCCCCTCTCCCAGCCTCGCTCTAGTTGCCCAGGTTCGCCCCTCACCACATCACTACTAATGAGTTCCACCTCCCCTTCATCGTCCTCCCTGTCCGTCGGTCTTTGATATCGTGGCAGGGCAGGTGCAGGATGATCATGAGCACCCTCAGGACGCTGAGTCCGCGGGTGATAAGGGAGGTGGGAGACACCAGATGTTAGAGCATGGAAATATTGTCTGTACGCAAAGTGGGCCATGACGATGCCAAGAATTGAACCAGCGAAGACGTCATGCCAATGATCTGGCAATAGGGAAACATACATCAGCTGTCTGACTTGGATTAGGAAGAGGAGGCACTAACGTCGATAATCCATGGTACGCGATACAGCGACGAGTGCTGCTCCAAACAATGGCAAAAAAGAAAGCCAAGCCTTGGCCTGATGCAAATATCAAGTATCAGCACAGCAACTTCAGCCATTTCTCTTTTTGCTGTAAACATACCGTGTGTCCCCGTGTGTCAAACAAATACAACTTTCCGGCGATGTATAAGGATAAAAAGGTCAGTCCGGCAAAGGACACTGGAGATAAAGTCAGTACATTCTCTTTGGAGGTTCGAGGTGTATCGCACAGCTTGAATGACCGCTTGGAAAGCTTCTGAAGCCATCGTTAAGTATGTGGCGGTCAGATTGGTGACATATTGCCGCGCTAGAAAGACCAAAGGTAGGGTCGACTGTCCCCGGGTCCGGATTGCAGCGACTGATGACATCTAAGTAGAGCTGATCAGTTGCCCAAGAACGTAGTACAAATTAGAGGTGTTCGGATCTTACCCGGACGTGGACGCCCCACGGTGACTTTGATAACTTGCGTAAAGGATCCAGCAAGACTAAGTGATAGGACAACTGAATAATTGACATCGTGATAAGTACATAAACGTCTTGAGAGTATCTTGTGGTCTTACGGCCAAGCGCACTGATATGTGCGTCCCACCAGGAACGTACCGTAGCAAGGTTAACTAACCCTTGCAAGAATAACGGGACTACGAATGCGATGATGTAGAGGGCGAGATCCTGCCATGGTAAGGATACGATAATGAGCGTGGGCAGGCCATCAAAACTTGTCCCTCACGTACAGGTACCCTCTCGTGTACAGCAAACCTAGGAAACAGGTTTACTTATCGCATGCGGTTTAGCGCTGCTAAAAAGACGACTTACGAGTGACGTAACCTAGTAGTCTACGGTCAGCATAGTCCGATGGAAAGGAAATGGTATTACGCACGAAGTATCTGCTAACGAGAAATCTCGCTTGTATCCATCTACCTTGTCAAGAAGAAAGAACGCTGCACTGGTGATGCCCCTTAGGTGTACGAAACCTACGTCGGATGTATGGAGACACATACGCTAATGTGATGGTGAGTACCCTGACCGAGACAGGTTAATCATTCTTCAATCGCAAGGAAAAAAAACCTCCAGCGAGAGACGCACCAATCAAAAGCATAAGAGAATATCAGTTTCTTATCCGCAACGTACGGTGGAATACGACGGGATCCAGTTAGATTTCTGAAGGAGAACATGGTCAAGGGAAAAAGGTGTTCGGCAAAGCCTCAATGAAGCCTCGATTAAATGCCGCGGGATCGGCAATTGACACTATCCCGGGCCGGGGTCTTGACAGCCCGAGTCGCCCGAGTCGCCCGATTGACCCGCGTCTTCACTGCCTGCGGCGATTATCATGTCCTCATCCTCAGATTTTCAGTGGTCCCAAGGTAAGGCACTGTAAGCCCCTCATGTGCTCTCCGTAGTGAGCCCAACATCCATCCCGTATCACTGGGCGCATAGAGTATGACAATACCCTCGAACGCATCTCTTCGACTGATCTGGTAGAGTGCGAGGTTCATCATAAGTCCGGACGCACCAATTGATATTATGCTATCACAGCATGGAGTGGCCTAAGCTGCGCAACATCATCAAATATAAAATCAACGAGGTACCTCCTCAGGGCCACAGTGCCGGACACGGTCTCACACGGCTTTGCTAGAATATTGCCGCATTTCTCGCTGATGCTCAGGCCCACAAATCGACCTCTATTTACGTTCCGCCATTCTCACCGCGTCCTTCGACGAATGGAGGTCTAAAATTACCTCCATTCCCTTCGCGGGAGCGTGATGAATCAAATCCTAACGAAGCCCCAAAGGCACACTTCGTGCCGGAGGAAGCTGCTACTGTGAAGAACACACTCTTCACACAGCTGGATGACTTTGACGCGTGTGTCTCTCGTCCGTATATGTTGATGACCCCTCATGGATTATGCACAGCGCCCCCTTCACGATCCAGCGCCTCGCGGATCTCTGTGCGAGGCCCAGGGAAAACTACACAGCGCTTGGGAAATATTGTCGTGCATTAGAGAAGACACTATACGTGACGTCTACTTGGGACTCCTTCCCAGCTCTGCCATTGCAGCCGTTGGACAGCATGGCCTTCGTGGCCGCACGAGTCGGCCTTTCGTCTTCACCAGCCCCGAACACACCGCTATTCTCACCAATTTCGTTCCTACATGATGACGCACGGCGCTCTCACTCGCGCAGCCCACCACCGTCACCCTTGAACCTCAACGGCACTGAGGCCAGTGCAAGCGTTTCTCTGAACGCAGAAGCACTGAGTATGGGGACCAGGGAGCTGGGACTTGTAGACGAGCTTGATGACCCGAACCCTGGACACCTCAGTGACCGGCCGACTGCGTTAACTTCCGTGACGAGCATCGGGGGGAGCTCGGGCGTCATCAGTCTCGAAGACCGATTTGTTCGAGCATCCGACAATGAAGGAGAGGGGGAATCAGAGATGAAAAGACAGAGGGAGGAGGAGGATCATTCAACAGACTCTCTGTTGGACGAGCGAGATGGTGACAAGGAAAATAAAAGTTAACCGGGTCAATAGTTGATCGTGTCACATCTGGCGCTGTTCTGGTCTATTTTTCTACCAGGCTGTTGTGGTCGCGTATGAATTAACCAACTTCCTTTGAGGCACTTGCAGAGGTGTAGTGGAGCATACGCTTCTTCGGTCATGAATAGTCACGTTTGATCTTCTCCAACATGGCAGACATGCGCAAGCGCATATCAGGTTGCCCCCTTCGCCCACTAAGATTCCGCGAACCCCCCTCAATATCTCTTTTTCGTGAAGACCCAGGGGTCCTCATGCCCTGCGGGGCCAGGTGACCCTTCGAGTGGTGCAGGGGACGTGATTTGTAGTGATGAAGTGTCGCCGGAGAATACGCCTGTTTCTGGAGCTCTCGCAAGGACGGCCCAGCGCTCATGGAGCCCTCTTCCTGACCACGCAATTTCTGCTTGGTTGTCGGCGCTGGTTCGTCCTCAGACCTGTTCTGTGATTCGTCGTCCTGCTGGTCGCTGTCTCCTTCGTCGACGGGCACGCCTTGCTCTTTGCGGCCCACCGACGATTGGGGGGCATTATGAGGATCACTGAGGGTGGCCGCGCGAGACAAAGCATCACGCTGGGTGACAATGCCTTCCCTGCGTTTCTGCGTCTTCCACTTGCTTTTGGTCTTTTGTTTAGCAATCCAGTTACTTTTCAGCTTCTTTGCTACAGGTGAACTTTGAGCAGACGTGATAACAAGTGCAGCATGACACGTTGCACTGACCTCGCGCCTTTGGGAGGTGATGAAATGACGGAGGATGTCTCATCATGAGCAAGAGCCTGGGCCCGAAATCGGTGGTGTATCGGGATAATCTTTACGCTGACGTAATTGAAATATTCGAGTGGCGCCGCATAAATCCCACAAGCGGTGCACTTTTCTCCCTTCCTCAACCGCCATCTTGTCACTCATCAACAGAAATAGTCAACCCCAACTCAATTCTTTGCTGTCTGCTTTCTCTCATCGCATGAACGTGCAGAACCTCAACACTTTCGGTTCGTGTTCCCCCTCCCCATTTATTGTTCTTGTCGCCTGACCTGTCCCAAGATCCCTTCGCTGACGCTGCCGACCCGCTTGCTGCCGAGGAACCCGGGAGGCAGAGTTATATCCACATCCGCATTCAACAGCGAAATGGGCGCAAGACACTGACAACGTTGCAAGGTTTGCCGAAGGGTGAGTCATCATTTCTCCTGGACTGATGGCGATGCTCACGCTCAATCGCAGAGTACGATGCCAAGAAGATCCTGAAGGCTTTCAAGAAGGTATGTATGCCAGACTTTTGGGGCTACTCGTTCATCAACATGTTTGATTTGTAGGAATTTGCCTGCAACGGCACCCTAGTGGACGACGAAGAGATGGGACAAGTGCTCCAGCTTCAAGGCGATCAGCGGGCGAAGATATTCTCCTTCCTCACGGAGAATGGTATTCCCCGCGCCTCGATCAAGCTGCATGGGTTCTAAATGCAGAGCCAATGATACATTTTGCCTTTGTTCTGGCTGAATGTGACATGAGCTCCGTCATGTGCACGACTTTCTATACTACTGCGATGTTTTTTTTGTTCTTTTTTACACTTTCCGTCGCTGTCACTTTCTCAGTTTGATGGTGTGTACTACTATCGGCGAGTCTTCTGTTGTTATGATTTAGAATTTTGTGCTGCACATCTCAAATGAGGCGCTGTAGCCGAACAATGCTAGGCTGTTGTAACGACAACTGTTAGGCAGGCAGAGGCTAAATAGCCCTACGATGGAGAGAGCAGAATCTGTATAACATTTGACGGTGGGGATGGTGGGAATACAAACTACTTGATTCTATCCAGAGGCCTATTGAATCCCCCACGTCTAGACAGAGTGCAACGTCACGCACAAGACTGGCCATATTTAGAAAAACATACCTGTTCATGTATTGTCTCCATGTTCGCGGTTTCTTGACATTGGAGGCACCGTCTTGGTTTCCAATGACGTGCTGACCCTGGCAAAGGGAATGATATGAGAAAAACATAGCAGTAAATGTGGAGACTAATAATACCTTTGTGGATCCGAAACCTGTCAAACCCATCATGGCCATCATGTCCTCGTCATCCTCATTCTCAACCTCCATGGCCTCGCCCTCTTCAGGTTCGCCCGCGTCAGCATGGGCATGGGGAGAGGAGATTGACGATTGTGCTATAAAAGGCCGGGCATATCGCATTGATACCAGTCAGTTATTGACCTAGGGAATAAGTACGCACCGTGTGATTGCGATTCTGTGGGTTTCCCTGTCTGCCGGGACTCTGGATCCACCTGCACACCCCGCTCACCAACCCCCTCTGCACCGTGCTCTGCATCCGGACCCTTCTCGACATCCCTCTTGTCCCGCTCGTGCCGATCCCGGTCTTTTTCTCCGTCTCTCCGAGGTGCGTCTCGTCGCTCTCGTTCATTGCGGCGACGTGAGTCCCGGGAATCCCTATCTCGCCTGTCGTCCTCCCTATCCCTTCCATAGTCACGTCTATCTACAATCATGTTTAGCCGCCATGAAAAAGTCGTAGATTGATAGCACATACCTGATCGTCTCGAGTCTGTGCCAGACCGTCTAGGGCTGCGGGAGCGACTGCTCTTGCGGCGCGAATAACCTCTTTCTCTTTCTCTATCCCTGTCTTTGTCCCTGTCGTCTCGTTCCCAGCTCCTGTCGCGCCGCCTGTAGTCGTGCCGTGAAGACATGGTGTAGTAGTGGAACGGGAACGGGTCAGATCACGTGTAAACGACATGTTACGGTAGGTTCCAGTCGGTAAAGCACACTCTATTCTACTCACACATTGCTTAAAGACTATTCGAACGTTCATGTCAAACTCATTGGTCTCCCCCGCACCACCACTCCAGCGGATATCTCCCAATTACTTGCGAAGAATAAAGTGCACAACATAAAAAAAGGTGAACACGCAATGTGCCATCGAGAACCCTCTAGTGACACAGATACTTTGTCGCAGTTACGCTCGAGTATCACCGATTCGAGCCTACAGGATGCGCTTTCCTCACCCTCACCCAGCCATCTCTACTTCCAAAGGCTTTGGTCGCCCTCAAAAAACTGAGTTTTTTCGGTTATCCATTGACTCCTCGAGCCACTCGACCACCTTTGGAGCCCAGAATGCGCTCGCGTGGGCTAAAAGGGCGTGAAGAGGCTTCTGAGCGTGCCATCGTTTTTGGTAACGGGAGCCAAGGAGGGATTACTGACGTTGGGAGGAGCGTGCTGCTCTCTGGGTTGCCTGGGAGGATCACAACGAGTGCTGTGCGACAGTATCTGAAAGACTATAGCTTGATGGGTGGGCAAGCAGAGGTGGTCAAGTTAGAATCGTGAGCTCATCTTCGTCGTTTGATGGTCTTAGCCGTCTATTTACGCCGGTGTCTCCTCCCTCTCACCTTCGCAGGAATTCGAGGAGCGCAATGACCTCTCGAGTACTTGTCCGACTTTCCTCAGCGTCGGAGGCGTTCAGACTATTACGGAATTTGCACATGACAAACTATGAACCCGACGTCTGGGAGAACAAGTATATCATTCGGGCCCAACTCATCCATTGACACCACGGCATTTACAACACGGACAGATAAATGTTCCCAGCTCATAGAGTTAATACTAAATGCTGCATGACACTATGATAGAATACAGAAATAAAGTAGGAAGCTACATCCGTCCGGTATCTTCATCGACTCGGGCGCGCTGTCGAGAACCGTCATCTTCGTCATCGGGTGACCGAGCACGTTTATGAGTTGCTTCCGTGGGGGCGAGCGCATGCTTCCACTCTTCACCGCCAATTGCCATTGGAGCATTCGGGTCCGCATCTGCATAGCGTTCCTCGACCGCGCGTCTCCTTTCGATTTCCGATCTCTGCGCCTGGGCACCCCATCCTCCTCTTCCCGCATCATAGTCTTGTCTATGCTCATCTCGCACCTCAAATTTGTCGCGTCATTTAATGTGTGCGAGCGTAACAAAATGCAGGAGTTGGAGGTGCATACCTGGCCACCGCTCTTTCCACGTCCGAACTGCCTGCCGTCCCGGTATCCAAGATCCAAGTCGCAGCGAATAATCCGCTCGTCCAGTTTGGTGCCCGATATATACCGCATGCTCGCAAGCGCTTCCGCGTGCGTATAGAATTCCACAAAACAGAAACCGCAAGGCGTCCTGAACAAAATAAAAAGTTGCCCGAGTTAGGAGAATCTGTTATTGGTGACACACCGAGTGTTACGGTCAAGTCCCATAATGATGCGTTTCACGCCGCCACCATCTTCGGGGTTGGCACATTTTGAGAACATGTCATGAATTTGCTCCTCTGTTGTGTAGAAACTGAGATTGCCAATCTGCGGGATAGGGAGACGAGGATGTGAGGCGCAAAGGACAACTAGTTTGAGAGCGAACTAACATAGAGAGTGGAGGATTTTTGGAGATGTTCATGTTGCTTTTGACGGTCTAGTCGTGCTTGGGAGTCTTTGTAGTTCGATGGTTGGTCCAACGGTGCTATGACGGAGGCCATTGCAGCAAAGTGTCGGGTGATGAGTTGAGCTGCAAACTGGCCACTGGCCACTTTCTCACGTACGCGTCGCCCACCGCCGCGTCAGCTTACTTCTCTCTTACCATGGCCATTCAAAAAGAGGTTGGTCCCCCTGCAACCATCGGAACATTTCGTTTCCTCTGACAAGTCATCAGGACCCTACCTTTGATTCTGTGGTTACAGAGAAAACCGCTCTCTTCCAAGAGTTGCAGGAGGAGGACTTGTATATCAAATACAAGAAACTCTCCCGTCACCTAGAACTTCTCGAGATACAAGAAAGCTACATCAAAGACGAACAAGCCAGTCTTAAGCGAGAGCTTATTCGTGCGCAAGAGGAAGTCCGGCGCATCCAATCAGTTCCCCTTGTCATCGGACAATTCCTCGAGCCTATTGACCAGCACACCGGCATCGTCGGCTCGACAACTGGCTCCAACTATGTCGTTCGCATCCTTTCAACCCTCGATCGTGAACTGCTCAAGCCGTCGTCGAGCGTTGCTCTACACCGACATTCCAATGCACTCGTGGACATCTTGCCCCCAGAAGCAGACAGCTCTATTGCGATGCTTGGGGCAGAAGAGAGGCCAGACGTGACATACCAGGATGTTGGAGGGATGGACGCGCAGAAACAGGAAATACGCGAGGCGGTCGAACTGCCTCTTACCCACTTTGACTTGTACAAAAAGATCGGCATTGACCCTCCTCGAGGAGTGTTACTGTATGGGCCTCCTGGTATGTTTGTTTGGTTGTTTCAAGTTCGCTTATTTGATTGTCACAGGTACGGGCAAGACCATGCTCGTCAAAGCTGTTGCACATCACACTACGGCCTCGTTTATCCGCGTCGTTGGGTCTGAATTTGTGCAAAAGTACCTCGGAGAAGGTCCGCGCATGGTGCGCGATGTATTCCGACTTGCGCGTGAAAACTCTCCAGCAATCATCTTCATTGACGAGATCGATGCCATCGCGACAAAACGATTTGACGCGCAGACCGGTGCTGACCGCGAGGTCCAGCGGATTCTGCTTGAGCTGTTGAACCAAATGGATGGTTTCGATCAGGGAAGCAATGTCAAGGTTGGCGCTCTCCACGCTCCCGACATTGCAAACGTTTCATGGTTCGTTGTAGGTGATTATGGCGACTAATCGTCAAGATACCCTTGATCCGGCATTGCTTCGCCCTGGTCGTCTGGACCGAAAGATCGAGTTTCCCTTACCTTCCCGTCGGGAAAGGCGGTTGATTTTCCAAACCGTGACCAGCAAGATGAACCTTGGCCCGGACGTAGATTTGGAAGATTGTGAGGGATATCATGCGCATTTTTGATTATTACCTGACCCCCATTGTTTGTTCAGATGTTTCGCGGCCAGACCGCTTGTCATCTGCTGAAATCTCCTCGGTTGTTCAAGCTGCGGGTTTACAAGGTACTCTCCAAACTTTTTCGAATATTAACGATAACCGACAAAAATCTACAGCTGTTCGTAAAAATCGATATGTCATTCTACCTATCGATTTTGAGGAAGCTTGGAAGGTCAGTGGTGGCTTTGTTTTTGCTCTATATGAATGCGCCTCCTGAAAGCGTTTCCTCGCTACTACTAGCAAACGGTTAAGAGAAATGATGAAACCCACGAATTCTGTACGCAAGATAACCTTCCGAGTGTATTCTATATGTTGATCTGCTTCTGTTTCCTTCAACAGATAGGTAGTGAATGCAACCTGGCACCGTGCGTTGACTCTACCATCTAACCGATGTCATCCTGACTCTCGTGCAGTTGTCCTTGTACCTTAGACTATATCATGATATATTTTCCTCTAAACCCTCATCGCAGTGGTGACTATACCAAGGCTGCACGCTCCTTTCACTTTGGCATCTCTTTCACTCTCCACATTGAGGTGCCCATTCTTGTGAGCAAGATTACATGCGTTGACTTTTGTCATCACCCGTTATTTTTTGCCTCCTCTACTGCCCGAAAGAATGAGTCTGAGCTCTGACGGTGAGGTGGTTCACACGCGGGATACATACACGTACATCAGTTACCAAGTCATACACCCCTTATCTGAAGGTGCGCATGCAATTTGTTCCTCGTGTCGGACCGACTTATGTCATGAAAGGTAGAATGTCTCTAATAAAATCTTTGCAGTAATAGAACGTTCGTTCATTCAGTTATCTCTATTACCTCTCGTGTCTCTAGCTCCTCAACACTCTGAACTGCGCCGGAATTATCACGCTTAGTTCTTATTTTACAGGAGCAAGATTAACTAAAATCTGTAGGATTTCTGCTACTCTCTGCGTCCACCTTCTTGTAGTGGATTTGTCAAAGAGTAAAGCAGAGCACATTCATTTCTTTATCACATAGTCTCGCAATACAATATCATCTACCCATTTTTATCTACGCTCACGACGTTTTTCATGTACTCTCGACGACTTGATCTCGTTTGAACCGTTACTTCGTTGTGGGCTGCCCAGCTCGCCAGCACGCTTTGTTGCAACCTGGATGGCCCGAGCGATAGTGGATCTCGCTCGCCCGTCCTCCAGTACAGCCAGGAGCTGACCAACGCACGTGAGCTGAGGTACATTTCGGCGTGTGTCATTACATTATGATCCTGACGCTTGATCTGAGCTGGATGTGCATCGAGCTGCAAAGCCATGCGAGCTGCGCCTTGCACTGCCGAAACATTTTCCCCGACAGTGATTTCGACAGCATCACCCCCGAGGACGGCACGAAAACTCTCACGCAGGCACCTCGCGCTTTCTTCGCATGTATGCATGCGATGAAGTGAGACGGTGGGGTGAGGTCGTCACCAGCTGCGACGGTGAGGGTGGAGGTTCCAGGAGTGTGGGACTCCCGTTTTGGCTGGCCGGAATTTAGGCCATGTAGAGGGCTCTGCGAGTGGAGGCTGGCGAGCATGCCTGATGTTATCGCTATATCTTCAATCTCCAATCTTATCTGATCTAAGAATTCGCATCGAAATCTTTGGTCCAGCAAACTTGCACGATCCATCAAGGATCGAGACACATCGACCCTAGTGCCATTCCCGCCGTTTGATGGTAGCAAGTTTCCTAGGCTGGTGGATTGAGAGATGGGGTTTGAACTGTAACGTTGGACTGCCAGTGTCTACTAGACTACCCGACCTTGTTTCCTTCGGACAAAGTGTGCGCACCTTCAGAGGAGAAACTACACATACCGATGCCATCAGAGGTCATTGCAACTGTCGTCGATGACAACCCCAAAGCATACGAGCAGATACACGTACATGAAGTGTATGATCACGTCGCGTCTCACTTCTCGTCCACCCGATACAAGGTAGCGAAACATTACTTTACCCCACATCTCCCCGCCATTTTGACTCACAATAGCCTTGGCCCCTCGTCTCAGAATTTCTACAGAATATTCCCACTGGATGGGTAGGACTTGACTCGGGGACTGGTAATGGGAAATACCTCGGTTTGCCCACGGATCATCCAGGGAAGATTTGGACAATTGGACTGGACAGAAGTCAAGGTCTGCTAAACCTTGCAAGAACTGCAGGTGGAAGCGATAATATCCGCGAGGTTGTAAGGGGAGATGTGCTGGAGAATGGATGGCGACGTGGTGCTTTCGTACGTATTCTGTGTTTCTACCCTGACCACCATACTGATGCAGATATACACTAAGGACTATGCAATTTCAATTGCAACAATTCACCATCTGGCGACAGCAGAACGTAGGATGGCAGGCGTGAAGGTTCGTTCTTTTGAATATCACTCGTACGCTTTCACTAACAAGCAGTGACCCAGAGACTACTGGAGTCTGTCTCTCCGAGCCATGGTCGCATTCTGATCTATGTCTGGGCCATCGAACAGGATGAACAGTCGAAAAGAATCATCCCTGTACCATCCCGAGAAGGACTTTGTGCAGACGCAGACGGAGAGCAATACTCAGGTGGTCAAGATGTCTTCGTACCATGGATTCTTTCATCCGATAATGCACGTCCCAAGGCACCTGGGACTGAGCAATCTCAAAATGTACAGCCTGATGCAGTACGGCGCTACTACCACATGTTTTCCAAAGATGAACTTCGTGGGTTGGTACAGAGCGTTGCTCAGGAACTAGGGTTGAAAGTCGGCCCTCGACCCTCAAATGGGGCCAAGGTCAAAGGCAGCGAGGGGGTCGAGATCATCATGAGCGGTTGGGAACGATCAAATTATTATATCGAGTTGCGGCGGTGGCAAAGATAGCACCGTAGGAGGGCACGAGGCATGTTGTGGTCGCATTACCCGGAGAGACAAGGAGATCGCGGAAGAACGAGGTGGTAGTACTTGTATAAATGTTTTACAGAAGTACAATACCAGCTGGTGCCAAAAAAATCATTCGCTCGCCGCCATAACTAATGAGGAGAACAAAAAAATCAGAGGTGGGGCCACGGATACGAATGGAAATAGACACACTCGCATTGATAAGATCACCGCTATTTTCCTTCAATACTCTCACGGCTTTCGCTCGTGAGCAGTTAACTTGTGCCATTACGAGCTCTATATCCTTAGGGTCAACACCGGTTTCATCAACGGGACCGTCATCTTCTGGTGCCTCGAGTTCAGGGACATCGTCAGGATTTTCACTGCCTTTGCCTGTCCGGGAGGTATCGAGAGCGGTTGCGCTCCCCGCCCCGCTCCCCACCAACTGTTGCGAGGCACTCAGATGTCCTTGAGTATTCATGTCTTCCATCTACCCAGACACGCATGAGCCTTAAACTATAAACTTTTACTATTCACGAACCTTCGCTTCGCCAAACACAATGTACGTGTCACTGTTCTGTGACTTGAACACGTCGGGAGATGCAATGACGAACAACAGCTGCCAGAGATCCGTGATGGTCCTATGCACGATGTCAGGAAATGTGACGTACGTTTTTTGGCCGCCGGAGAGTGACGCGTGTGATACCAGAGATCTTCTTGAGACCCAAGCCTAAGAGTGCCTTTCTAGCCTTACGCTCAGAGCGCGACTGTATCTTATCAAGGGCGGCGGCGGAGGTAGGATCCTCGTCATTATCATGGTCGTGGCCGTGGTCATGACCCTCGTGGTCAGAGTGATCAGAGGTAACCTCTTCGATGGTGGCAGACATCTACATGTGTACACAAAGACACGTCAGCCCTGGTTCATCGGGGCTGCTGAGCACACATCCACCCAATCCAGTGAGAATATTCAATATGCTCCCATCTGGAAAGGATCATTCGGAGTGAAATGCTCTTACCTTGTACTCGTATTTCTGATGTAACGTGCGACTCTCGTCGTCAGCGACGTAGAGAGTGGGCAATTGACCAGACCAAGAACGATCGCTGACTAAGCACTTCCATACTGTACGCCGTAGCGCTTGACCTGACCTCGCCCTCTTCGCCTCCCTCAGCTATCAGACTATACTAGATGCAAGATGACATGGTGAACAGGCATGCCATTGCTTAATGTGACTGACGATTCCGTCGTTCTGTGATTGAGCTGACAGACGTGCACATCACCTCACGTGACAGGCTTGCAGACATTTTGGGGATTCGAACACGCTTGGGGATTGAGAGTCGGAGCCCCGAGGCCTGTCCCTCACCACGATACGATGTCTACTAAAGCATCGGTCCCATCCAGCCAAGGTCAAGCCGTTTCTTCCACACTTTCGTATGACCTTGCCCTCCTCCTGTTTCGCGGCATCACCAAGGTATTCTTCCGCGAAGTTCGTCCGCGCGGCTCATTCAATATCCCTCGCGATGGTCCTGTAATTTTTGTCGGCGCTCCTCATAGTAACCAAGTGAAACTTGTTTTCACCTCAGAAGGCGTTGTGCTGATCCGACGAGGCCTCGTAGTTCCTCGATCTTCTCCTTGCATTGATGGTCTACCGCGAGTCAGGGCGACGTCCTGCTTTCTTGGTCGCTGCCAAGAGTATGAAGCGGAGGGTTGTAGGATTCCTCGCCAAGAGTTTGTTGAGCAGTGCGCATAAACCCTACGACCTATTTGCCTTTCGGTTGATCCCCCATTAGTCTCTGTCGCTCGTCCCCAGGACTCTGCTAAAGCCGGGACAGGAAAAGTGTACTTGTCACCAGATGATCACTGCCTTGTCCTCGGCAAAGGTACCAAATTTCTTGAAGAGTTGAGGCCAAAGATGCAGATTATGTTATCCAAGGCTGTCAACAACTCCTTCGCCGAAGTAGTGGAGGTTATCTCGGATACACGGCTCAGAGTCAGGAACGAATTTCACAGTGAGACAGAAAAAAGCACGAAGCTTTTCCGTGAAAAGGCCGAAGAAGCCAAGTCACAGGGCATAGATGGTCTGACTTTCAAAGCGCTCCCTTTTGTCGATCAGAATGAAATGTATCAGGATGTCTACCAGCGATTGCGAGATGGTCATTGCATTGCAATCTATCCAGAAGGTGTGTGACTGCTGCAGGATGTGATTTATCGGGAGCTTATTCGCAATATAGGGGGTAGCCACGACCGAACGGATCTTCTTCCCTTGAAGGCCGGCTTCGCAATGATGGCGTTAGGTACGATGGCAAGTCACCCCAATGTGAAAGTGAAACTCGTACCAGTCGGGTTGTCTTACTTTCATGCACACCGCTTTCGTTCGCGTGCGGTTGTCGAGTTCGGACCCCCTTTAGATGTTTCATCTGAACTGGTCGAAAAGTTCAAAAACGGGGGTTCGCATAAGCGAGAGGCTGTTTCCAAGCTTCTGAATCAAGTTTATGATGGTCTCAAGGCTGTGACAGTGCGCGCACCTGATTATGATACTCTCATGGTGCGTGATAACCTGGATGTTATTGCTCGTGCGAGCTGACTCCTTGGCAGCTCATCCAAGCTGCGCGACGACTTTACCAACCCCCTGGACAACACCTTACCCTCGGTCAGGTTGTCGAACTGAACAAGCGCTTTCTACTCGCATATAGCTATTTCAAGGACGAACCCCGTATTCAAGCTTTACGTGAAACGGTTTTAAAATACAACCGTTTACTCCGAGACTTGGGCTTGAGAGACCATCAGGTTTGATTGCCAATCATCAACCTCAACCATGACTTATAAATGACTTTGGACCAGGTGCCCCGGGCCCAGAAGGTCAGCTGGAAGACTTTTGGACTCTTGCTTTACCGCATCGGACTCCTGCTAGTATGGACGGTCTTTTCATTGCCAGGCGTGGTCCTGCATGCACCTATTTTTGTCACAGCATCGGTAGTGTCCAAAATCAAGGCTAGAGGTAATGTTGTAGGATCTTGTTATGCCATGTCCCAAGTGCTTATTTGTCTCCAGAGGCTCTTGCTGCGTCGGTAGTAAAGATTGCGGGGCGGGATGTCCTCGCAACATGGAAAGTCTTGATTTCACTCGTCATGACTCCGGCCCTCTATTTGCTCTACGCAATAGCTGCAACGGTAATCGCTGTCAAAGCAGATCTGCCTTTGAATTGGATTCTCTGGACGCCCTTCCTCGTATTACTTGCCCTTCCATGCATTGGCTATGCGGCTCTCAAATTTGGTGAAGCGGGTATGGATGTGCTCAAGTTGGTCCCGCTATTCACACAAGTCCGATCAGTTAGCTTAATTGCTTCGTAGATCATTGGGCCCTCTCGTCATTGCCCTTATCCCTGGAAAGAATCAGTACTTAGAACACTTGAAGCGAGTTCGACAAGAGTTGGCCAAGGAACTGGGCGAAGCTATTGACGAGTTCGGGCCACAAATCTGGGACGATTTTGATAAAGTATGGTTTCGATTAGCCCAGGTCGACTCGAATGCTAATTATTTGCTTGATAGTACCGCATTCTTGTCCCGTCTGCAAGTGTTCCCCCATCCTCCGGTAAACACAGGCTATGGGGAAAGAGCGGAGCAGGTACCGTCGATACACAAGGCACCTTGCTCTCGCATCCCATGGTACGTCCCTTTGATGTCTGTGAGACGGATAGCGAGACTTACCGTGCTGTGGCAAGACTTGGCTTGATGAGCGCCTCTTCGGTTGGAGTCGTAGTGCCGAGACAAGTCGTGAAGTCAGTAGAGCTGGATCTCCGAAAGGTTCAGATGATGAAGATGCAGGAGATTATGATAATTTACTAAACGTTACACAATCTGAGGGAACGACCGAAGAATTTCAGGGTCGACGCGGATCGTACGCAGACTTGCAGAAACTACGAGCGGGCCAGTTAGCGGCGGGAGAATAGTCGAATTTACGAGTTTTTTGTACTGTAATTATATCACGCGTTCATTGATCATGTGCGCTTTCTCGGCGTTGCTCGCCCCGGGGCTGCCAGTGCCAGTCAAACATCAATGGCAGACATCTCTCGCCAACTTCGCCTCTATCTCGAGCGGTCCCCGCAGGCTTTGTCTCCGCAAGACGTTTATACCCTCCTCGACAACTTCGTCACTGACTGCAACGCATCGGAAGAGCCCGAGGTTTTCATCTGCAATCTCGAGAATGAGCTGCAGGTCATCCGGGATACTCTTGACCTCAGCGAATGTGCACAGACAGAGGACCTCCTTTGCGTCCTGCGTCATCTCGAGCCAGTGCTTTCATCCACATCCCTCATCTCTACCTGGTTTGATCTCGCCCTACGACCGGCTTTGCGCGAGCCAAGATTGTCTCAAAAAGCACTCACTCAAGCGAAGGATCTTGTCATCGTAGCACTAGAAAAGCCCGATAATAGATACCCCGAGATACAAGGCGAGTTTAGAAGACGGATATTGGACCTTTATCTTTTGGATGCATCTAATGAAGCATCCCCGGAAGACATACTCGAGTGGGCGGACCTGCCAGGGGAGCAGCGAGATCGGCGGAGAATATGGAAGGAAAACCTCGAGGATATTCTTGTCGCGTTTGGCATGGATCAGCCCGAGGTACGCTCTTGATTGCATCACACGAAGTCCCAGATGTGAATAATTGGTTGTTCATGGTGCATGGTAGGCATTCTTAATGCAGATTTTCCACTGCTTTGCGTCGCCCTCCTCGCGCCTGCAACTGATTGACCTTCTCAATCGCTACACCACGGAACCGCTCTTTGAACAGCATGCATCCGTCTTGGCGTCACACCCACTTATGTCTTCTATCTTGACCTCGCTCTTGGTCGACAATTCCACGACGGCGTGCGCGATAAGCCTCACGATGCTTACTAAATTGTTGCCAATTTTTGCAGTCAAGGCTTGTCCCGCACTGAAGCATTTACTTCCCCTTCTCTTTGCAGTCCTTGCGCATATTCTTTGTTGGCCCGAGGGTACACCACCCACATCGACACACTCTCCACTCCCAGGCGGTACAGCGTCTGACGAAGAACACGGCACCATCGGGGGAGAAAATCCCGGACAGGCCACTGACGCCAAACGGACTCTGGACGCGAACCTGGATTTACAATGGGAACGTCTCGAGTTAACATTTGATTCAACGGCAACATCCGCGCCCTCTCCCGAGCGATATTTCACATTCCTGTATTTCCTGTTTCCATGCAATCTTATCGCATTTTTGCGCGATCCAGTTGGGTACCTCGCCGAGAGGAAGGTAGAGAGACCGTATGCAGTAGATTGGGAAGATGCCTTGGACAACGAACAGATCAAGACGAAGAGCGAGGTAGGGATTCTAGTCGAGTATGGGTCCATATAATCTGACACTTGTTTATGATCAGCTGCTTCTCAGGCAGCGCACTACTCACCCGCAGATAATCTGGCACAATCCGGAGACCGAGATAAGCGAGCCCGAGTTCTTCTCGCAATATGACACGGCTAGGATTGTCGCAGAAAGCTTATTGCTTGAGTTACGACATTCGCATTTGGCGTGGCAAAGCAGCGCTGTGCCAGAGGCGGCCTCCGCGGAAACCAATGACAACGTCACAGCGCCACCGCCGTTGGTGCTTGATACCAATGATACGGGTTTAGGGTCCATGAACTCGACCCCTCCAATGCGGACTGTCAAAATTCCTAGCAAGCCACGGGTCTCGCTACAAGATATGGTCAATACATCCATTGCACTCAAATCCCACCTGGACGTCGATATTGTTGATCCAACACCTGTTTGGCCGTACGCGCTGTTCCCATTCGAGGCTATGCCGCAGAGCCCCGGGAAACCCGAACCAGGAAATAGTGTAGTCCAAGCGATAACAGGGCTTCAGCGTGAAGTGTTACTACTACGGAACGAGCTGAACTTCGAGTCGTGGCTTGCAAGAGAGAATGTGAGACAAATTGGGAGGCTGTTTGAACAAAGGATCATGAGTCGCAATGCGGAGGTGGAGAGACAGAACTTGGTGAGTACTTTTTCCCCAGCCATCACTGCAGTTGCGGCATACCTATCACGCTTGAGTAGCACAATAAGTTGCGGGAGAACAAAGTGCAGATCAGCAGCTTACAGCGAAAGTTGAAGGAGCATACTGAGCATTCGGAAATGACAAAGAAGAAATACGCGGATTGGAACGCTGAACTGGGTCGGAAATTGCAAGATCTCAGGGAGCAAAAGCGAAACTGGGTATCTGAAACTGCGGCGTTGCGTTTGACAGAAAAGGAACTTCGGGTCCGTTCATTACTATCGACGTCATTTAGACTCGGAGGTGATTCACGATGGCATGCAGGCACAATTTGTGGCCCAGGGAAATCTACTCGCCGAGGCAGAACGGCGCGAGTCACAATTGCGGACTTCTATCAAAGAGACAGAACATAAGGTTGCACGACTGAAAGACTATGAACAACGGATTGAACAACACACAGTAATGCAACGATTATGGTGAGACAGAAGATGCCATACACCACTTGGTGTCCATTAACGAATGGCTACAGGGATGTGGACGTGCAGAAATACAAAGAACAAACCGAAACGATGAAAGCACTGCTTAGCAAGTACAAAAAAATGGAGTTACGACTGGACGCATACGAAAGGACCCACAGCATGATGGAGGAACAAGCGCGGTGAGAGTACCTCAAGGCTTGTAATCAATGCACATATTTCACTGAGAAGACCTCTGTGTACCAGGGCATCACGGCGACAGATTCAAACCATGGAGGCAAAGCTCAAGCTAACCTCTACTAAAAGAACGCCAATGAAGTCGCCCAGGACATCCTCCGGAACAGAGTTGTCGAGACTAAGAGAGGAGAATGGGAAACTACAAGGGGAAAATATAGAGCTGAAAGATGAGATAGAGGAACTCAAGGCGATGGTCGAGCTGCTGCGGGCGCAGGTAAGAGGGCATTCGGGATTGTTGAGCGAGCCTTCGCGCAGCCCCGTGATTGGAAGCGCGGTGCTGCGACCGTAGTCAGATTTAGTAAAGTAAGGAAGGTTCTCGAAGCATTGCAGGCGTGGGAATAATCGTAGGAGGCGCGTCGAAACTTCGAGAACAAAAATCCCATTGAGATAAATTGGCTCGACGGCTCCTCTCTTCCTACAACCTTAGTCGTCTCCTGTTCTCCCACCTTGCGCATCAAAAAAAATGTCTACACCCGAACCAGAAAGCTTTGGCTTCCAGGCTGAGATCTCTCAGTTGCTCGACTTGATCATCAGTAAGTTATGTTATCTTTGCGCGATTATCGACGCGACGCCTAACCCATTTTCACCTTCCCTCAGACACTTTCTACTCCAACAAAGAAATTTTCCTCCGTGAAATCATCTCCAACGGTTCTGATGCTCTTGACAAGATTCGCTACGCCTCACTCACTGATCCCTCCGTCCTCGAGTCTGAAAAGGAGCTCTTCATCCGCATAATCCCAGACAAAGAAAATAAGTTCCTCTCCATCCGCGATAGTGGTATCGGCATGACCAAGGCCGACATGGTCAATAACCTTGGTACCATTGCCAAGTCCGGCACGAAGGTATATTCTGAGCCAATTATCCACGTCTGACTGGTCATTCTGAAGTCTCGTCATAGGGGTTTATGGAAGCGCTCAGCTCTGGCGCTGATATCTCCATGATTGGCCAGTTCGGTGTCGGTTTCTATTCCGCCTACCTCGTGGCTGAGCGTGTACAAGTCATCTCAAAACACAATGATGATGAGCAGTACATCTGGGAGTCAGCCGCGGGTGGCACTTTCACTATTACCCTGGACACCGTGAACCCACCACTCGGTCGCGGTACTGAGGTTCGCTTATATCTAAAGGAAGACCAGGTGGAATACCTTGAAGAGAAGCGGATCAAGGATACCGTTAAGAAGCACTCTGAATTCATATCCTATCCTATCCAACTTGTCGTCACCAAGGAAATAGAAAAGGTTTGTGACCCTTATTACGGTAATCAGTTGTTCCTGACCACGTGTCTCAGGAGGTCGAGGATGACGAAGAAGAGGCCAAGGAGGGGGAGACCAAGGAGGGAGAGGACGAAGAAGGAAAGGCCAAGGTCGAGGAAGTCGAGGACGAAGATGAGGACAAAGCCAAGGAGAAAAAGAAAAAGAAGGTCAAGGAGCAGAGCAAGGTCAACGAGGAGCTCAACAAGACGAAACCTATCTGGACGCGTAACCCGAACGACATCACGCCAGAAGAGTATGGGGCCTTCTACAAGTCGCTTACCAACGACTGGGAGGACCATCTTGCTGTCAAGCACTTCTCCGTCGAGGGTCAGCTTGAGTTCAAGGCTATCCTTTATATCCCGAAGCGGTAGGTCACCATCGTCACTTTGCATGCCCACCATTTCTAACCTAGTCCTAGTGCACCGTTCGATCTGTTTGAGAGTAAGAAAAAGCGTAACAACATCAAACTCTACGTCCGCCGTGTCTTCATCATGGATGACTGCGAGGACCTCATTCCGGAGTACCTTAACTTTGTCAAGGGTATCGTCGATTCGGAAGACTTGCCTCTCAACATTTCGCGTGAGACACTTCAGCAGAACAAGATCCTCAAAGTCATCCGCAAACACATCGTCAAGAAGTGCATGGATCTGTTCTCGGAGATTGCTGAAGACAGTGACAACTCCCAGAAGTTCTATGAGGCCTTCGGCAAAAACCTCAAGCTCGGTATTCATGAGGATGCCCAGAACCGTAGCAAGCTTGCTGAGTTCCTGCGTTTCCATTCGACGAAGGCCGTTGACGACCAGACCACTCTCAAGGGTTTGTTTCCCGTCCCGCATGCGCCATACTTGTGCTCATTATGAATCTCTAGACTACATTACACGCATGCCTTCGGGACAAAAGGCGATTTACTACCTCACGGGTGAATCTCTTGCCGCCATCAAGGACTCTCCTTTCTTGGAAGTCCTCAGGAAGAAAGGTTTCGAGGTTCTCCTGCTTGTGGATCCCATCGATGAGTATGCGGTATCCCAATTGAAGGAGTTTGATGGCCTCAAGCTTGAGTCTGTCTCGAAGGAAGGTCTCGAGCTTGAGGAGACAGATGAGGAAAAGAAAGCGCGCGAGGAAGAGGCCAAGTCCTACGAGGACTTGTGCAAAGTTATTAAAGATGCGCTTGGGGAGAAGGTTGAGAAGGTTGTTGTATCGAACCGTATCTCCGACTCGCCTTGTGTCCTGGTCACTGGCCAGTTTGGTTGGTCATCGAATATGGTGGGTCTCTCGTTTGACCCCGGATCCGAAGACCAGAAACTGATAACCTGCGCTGTCTTTAGGAGCGTATTATGAAGGCCCAAGCCCTTCGTGATACCTCGATGTCGTCTTACATGGCCTCAAAGAAAACCCTTGAGCTCAACCCCAATCACCCAATTGTTAAGGAGCTCAGACGGAAAGTCTCGGAAGACAAGGCTGACAAGTCTGTCCGGGATTTGACGTATCTCCTGTTCGAGACAGCTCTCCTCACTTCTGGCTTCTCGCTTGAGGAGCCGACATCATTTGCAAAGCGGATCCACCGCATGATCTCGTAAGTGACTTACTTTTTTTGCGCGCCGATGTATGACTAAAAACTTCCCTGACTAAATTCTAGACTTGGTCTTGACGTTGACGAGGAAGAGGAGACAGCGCCCTCTGCCAAGGAAGAGGAGGCGGCCCCTGCGGAGGCAGAAGGGGCCTCTACGTCCGCGATGGAGGAGATCGACTAGAGCTGCTGCACGGACTTGGCTTTAGGCAAAAAAAGTTCTGTAGTAATTCCTGTGTATTACGCTCTCACATTCATTTTCTCCACAATGTGTCTACTGCATTATCATATAGCTATCCCACAAAAGTGCATCCTTCTTCCTTTGTCGCTATTTCTGGCTACCTAAGCGCTGTGTTGAACGATTGCGATTGTACTTTAATATGATGGGTGCCACGCTCACAGCACCCAGTATGGGAAATGATAATGACGCGAGGTACGGACTTCCGATGCCATAGTCATTAGGATAGAGAGAGGATACAGCCGCTGAAGGTAGTTGCCGTACCGAACGACGTGACTAATGTCTCCCCTACTTCCTCTCTTCACCCCCAAGTATGGATGCAATGATACCCGACACGTCTTCACTGCCACGAACGTGATCCCATCGATTCATGTTGATAGCCTAGTACAGTTGAGTCCGCGTGCGATCCTCGTGTTTCTTCCTGACGTTTCGTCCTCGGGTCAAACCTATCAAATTCGCAACATCGGCTGGCAACTATCCCACATGGGCGGTCGCAAGAAACACACGGGAGTCATTGTTGGAGTCATTGCTCGCATCGGAATAAATTCCCAAAGAAAGCGAGATAATAGGTTACTCGGGCGACGTTGTAAAACGAGGCTCAGAGGCGCGCCATTGTTCGCTATATTTGTTATGATTTGTCAGCAAAACAGGCGGGGGCAACGTGCACCGTTTTTGACACGCGGTAGCTTACTCTCTCCCATTGTCCGTTCCATCTCCATAAAACTCCAGTCCCTCCTTTCCTACCTTTTTCTTTTCGTCCCCGTACGCCCCCTCATAAACGCCAACTCCATCAAGCCCGTTTGACAGCAGTCAACCAGCCCCAATTCTTGACTAGACAAGATCTCACAATGTCCCCGATCCCCATTATCGCCCCCCAGCCCCGCCGTTTACTCCCGCAACCGACAGTAATTGACACATCAGTGCCGGTGTTGCCCATCAACCTCGACGATCCGTTCATCGTGAGCATTTCGTGTTGTCCCTGCTTACCTTATCAGAGGACTCATCTTTCTGACGCAAGTGCCACACACCTGCCCCCAAGAATGCTCAGCTTCCTCGCCTCATGTCTCCAATCCGTATTCACCATCGTTCCAAGCGCTCTCTGGTTTGTTTTTCTTTCATCCGGGCGATTACAAACTCCCGTTGATTTCGTTCTTGTCTTTTTTTTAAGGCATCGCAGTCTCCGACACCTTGTAGCTCTATCAAACGACAAGTAGTTTGCCCACCACGTACCCCCCGCCGTCGGCGGCACAATATTCGCCCAGAAGCTATCATTGCGCCCCGTGTGATTAACTTCGATTCTCTTCCATGGATTTCCGCTCTGGACGACCCCGTGTTTACGGCAGGAAACCCCTGGGACTCCGATCTCTCAGGACTTGCAGAATATATGCGTGCTTCCGGTCCTGGCCCGGTCCGCCGGCGCAAGTCTATCTCCTCGAGAGATCGGTCAGAGCCTCTTGTGCCGCTCGTCTCACCACCGCCGAGTGCAACGTCGACACCCCCACCACGGTTCCCGTCGCCATCACGAGTTCAATTCGTTGGTCTAATGCCAATTATGACGCCCGCTAAGGAAGCAACGTGGTGAATGTATAGCGTTGTCACTTTCCGTTTTCCCCACTTAGAAAGTTCTTTTAATCCTCACCCCTTTCATCACGTCACCATTCCCCTGTTCATCAACGGACGCTCCCATCATCCATCCATGCAATCCGGAAATTCACCCGTGCCCTATTCCTGCAAGTCAGCATCATCAACTGTGACCGTATTCAATCGCATATATATTTCACCATCTTTTCACATTTCATTCATTCTCATCTCACAATTTTTTTCGACCGTTCAAAATGCCCGTACTTTATCGTACGACGACCATTCACCTTAACCGTTGTCGTTTTACGTTCAGCCTGACGTTTGATATTTTATTTGTGTATTGTGAGCCGGCCAGGTTCTGCAGCACGCCATCATACTTTTTTCCTCAATGCATCTATCTATGATGTTCCAAGCTCCTCCCTCATTGACAGTTTCCTTATAACGTGTACATGTATTAACGATATTCTCTGCCTTCACGATTTCCTGTACAAGTTGTTCCTATACATGCAATACAGTATTGTGATCAACAGTTTGATCATACTAACAGTCGTAACAATGACATAATGCATAGCGTCGGTAGTCGTCCAAAATCAATGCCTTGAGCCTTGAATCCATTTTAACATTTTCCGTCGCGCAATTTTTATCACATCCGATACTATATAGTGGGTGGGAAGAGAAAGAAATTCAAAAAAGGACTGCCCCAGTGAGGCTCGAACTCACGACCTTCCGATAAGCTTTTCCCAATGGGATAACAGTCGGACGCTGTAACCAACTCAGCCATGGGGCATGTATTAAGGATAACATCTGTTACGTCTAAGAACCAGACATGGCAAGCATCTTACTGAATCTCGCCCAAGCTTGACCCATATTTTTCTCCCAGTCCAAATAACCTATTCTACGCGAAACACAATAATATTTACGATGGTGCCTGAGAAGTCGCTTCAGAAACGAATCTCTCCATGAACTGAATGAGTGTGTCCGCGCTTGCTTCCGTGACGGCATTATAGAGCGATACACGTACGCCTGTTAACACAATGAAATTCGATGAGGGCCGCTTAGGTTGCGCAAGAAAGGTATGTACATACCTCCAACCGACCTATCACCATCGATGCGGTCATGTGAAATGTCAAAAGGTGTGTGGAGGTATGTATGCAAGCAAACAACGCACCGGTGACCCTTTAAGCCTTTCATACCCGCCTTTTCCGCGCCCGCAAGGAAGCGTGCCTCTGCACCTTCCCCGAGGACATTGAAGACGACATTCATCCAGCTACCTGACCCTGATTGCACCCTGCCTTGAAACACACCGCGCTCCTCGCCTGCCCGAATAGCGGCGTATACCTTTTCCGCCTTTCTCCTGTTGACTGCCTCGTAGTGCGCGATGCCACCCTGTTCCTTCATATACTCGAGGACGAGCCCGGTGATGTAGATGGCGAGCATCGACGGGGTGTTGTGCAGGCTCTTGCTCTGCGCGAGTGTCGTGTAGGACAGACATAATGGAACGGGTATCGCACCAAGCTTCGCCGCTGCGTCGACATCAACGAGACAATCCTGACGCACGATAAGGATCGTCAAGCCAGCGGGACCGATGTTTTTCTGCGCGCCGGCAAAGATGATGGCATGATCGCTAAGATGCGGGATCGGGCGGGACATGAACGAGGACGAGTGGTCGCCGACAAGCGGGAGGAGACCATTGGGCTCGCGCGGCAGGAGTCCAAAGGGGAAGGACGTTGGCGCGGTGGGATCCGGTGAAAACTGGACGCCATCGATCGTCTCGTTCTCACAGTAATAAATGAGCGCGGGCGTTCGCGAGAAGGAGTATTCGCCATGCAACGGTATGTTGTCGAAGGAGACGTTGTCCTTGGAGTATTTGCGTGAATCGACCGCGAGCCTTGCACGAGCGCCACCGAGACGTTTGGCCTCGTCGAAGGCCTTTCTGCTCCATGAACCGGTGAGGACGTAGTCCATGACACGCTCATCGTCAGGGAGATCCGGAGAGAGTAGCCTATGGCGCGCGAGGAGGTTCAACACGACGGCAGAGAACTGGGCAGTCCCACCGCCCTGCGTGAAGAGGATGGAGTGGGTTGGAGGGACTTCCAACTGGGTCCTGATGAGGGATTCGGCATTTTGGATGAACGCGCCGAACTCCTTGGAGCGATGTGAGAGCTCGGCGATGCCAATGCCTGTATCATTGAAGTTGAGTAATCCCTGAGCTGCTTTCTTGAGTACGGGTTGAGGAAGGGCAGAGGGACCTGCCCCAAAGTTGATCACCCGAGAGGTTGCCATCGTCCGAGTCGAAGAGGTGAAATTGAATTAACTTGGCAACCGCGATGGTAAAGCAAGCGGCGGCGGGCAATAAGGGACGTGCTGCCCAGCCTCCGAGTCCCGCTCCCAGAGCGATACCTTTCCCCAGATTATCAGAGAAGAGTCACATACGGTGTCATACATTTCTGGAGGACCAGATTATACTGCTAAGCGTGCGCCTTTATTGTCATCTTATCCGTCTCTAGGCCGGCGTAACCGTAACAGCGCCCGCGGCAGAACGTGTTGACTCGAGAAGAATGCCGATCTTTTGTCGACTTTATTGACTCCCAACGCCTGGAATTGACTCCTCCAAAAAAACGTGGGGAAGCAGTTAGGGTCAATTGTGAGCGAGCATATGTTTCTCGTTTGACACTAAACGCCCGAGTTTAGCGTCGTCCTCCCAGACAGGGTCTCCATACCTTCGCCCGAGTTTGCAGATCGATTATGGACTGTACTCCGTCCCCATCTGCCATCGTTTCCATATCCTGCCTCGGTGAAACGGCCAGATTCGAGTGCTAGGGCGGCCCATTCCCTCAACTCAAACATTCGATTGTACAAATACACTCCGTCGCAGCATTTTAACCCTCACTATGA
>WNFQ01000287.1_pt1 | contig 31982 bp, 24 predicted proteins | sample 5400171 | NCBI WGS metagenome assembly WNFQ01 (sample SAMN13153356, study PRJNA577476) | soil metagenome | isolation source: 20 cm soil under Madrone tree | place: USA:California | collected 2016-06-14
AGCCGGACCACCGCCCGCGAGCGCAGCCTGGAAGAAGCGCCCGACGTGGCGGTGACGTTCCCGCGGGAAGAGGGCGAGCTTGATGACCTGGAGGCGCTGTTGGCACCCCTCTCGGAGAGCCAACGTGAAGTCATTCGGATGATGAAGGTGGCGGGCATGTCGCTGGAGGAGGTCGCGCGCGCGACTTCGTCCAGCGTCGGGTCGGTGAAACAGAAAGTGCACCGGGCATACAGGAATCTGCGCGAACAGATGAGCGCGCCAGGGCTCAAGAAAGGGCCGAGCGGGGGGCTGCCGTGATAGACGAACAGGTTGACGAAGTCCTGAAGAGGGTATCCCGGACAGCGCACGAGGTGGAGCCGGCGTTGCTGGAGCGCGTCGCCGACTCGATCCATTCGTCCTTGCAGCCGGTGCGCCCACTGCCGCCGACGTGGGTGCTGACCGGTGCTCTGGTACTGATCTGCGCGGCCGTGGCTGTGGCGGGAGCCGCTCGAACCGGATTCTACGGAATTGAAAAACTGACTCTGTCGGGGCGCCTGCTGATCTTCACGACACGATCTTCACGACACTCGGTACCCTGGCCTGGGTGGCGGGGAGAGAGTTCGTCGCTGAACTGATCCCCGGCAGCCGCAATCGCCTAAGTCCCGGCGCGCTCCTGACGATTGCCAGCGTGGCCCTGCTCGCCGTGTTTGCGCTGCTGTTCCGCAACTATCGCACGGAGCACTTCGTCTCCGCCGGTATTGCGTGTCTTGTCACCGGCCTGCTCCTTGCCATCCCCGCGGCCTTGCTGAGTTGGCTGCTGATGCGGCGCGGTTTTGCGGTGAATTCTGTCTCCGCCGGACTGGTCGGAGGCGCGCTGGCCGGTCTGTGCGGCGTGACGATGCTGGAGTTGCACTGCGCCAACTTCCAGGCACTGCATGTGCTCGTGTGGCACACCGCGGTGGTGTCGGTGAGCGCGGCAGCCGGAGCGCTGCTGGGATGGGCGCTGCGCGAAGTCGCCTGATTTCCTGCGGACCGTCTTCCTGTTGACCGCAAACGGATTTCACTACTTCACACTAAACGTCGGCACCGCTCCGGCATTATCAATGAACGTGCACTTACCATCCGCGCACACCCGATTCTCCATCTCGATCCGCTTCAACTGGACATACTGCTCAGGTGATAGACCGATAGCCTGGCGATAAGCATTGTCTGCCGCCGCCCGCGCCTCTTCGGCCGACTTGCGCTGAACTTCTGCCAACTTGGTCTGCTGCTCTGTCTGGATGCGTTGCTCCTGCGTGGCCGTTTCAATGCGCTGATTCTTGATGGCATCAGGCGGATTGGCTCGCCCTACAGTCATCGTAACGAGCTGGATCGGCAATCCCTTTTCCTTGATGAATGCCTTCAAGGCGTCCCGGATCTCCGCATCGATAGAATCCAAGGCTGTCGTACTGATCGCCGTTTCATTCATGCCGCGCTTGCGCACAGCCTGTCTAACCATCGTCTTGAACTGCTCTTCCAGATTGTTCCGATACCAGTTCGCTCCGAAATTCTTGATCAACACCACCGAATCCGTGACTTGTAACACCACGATGGCATGAAAACTGATCGGTACGCCATCCGAGGTCATCGTGTCGTGCATCTCAGTGTCGAACTTCTGAGGCTGCATGTACACATCGACACCCTCAGTCGTGATAGCTGCGAACGTTCGTCCCGGCTTGATCGGGTCAGAATCAACTCCGCCATGGCCAAAAATCCATGGTTTTTCGATCAATACGACTTCATGCCCCGCATCAGGCGAATACACACTGCAGCCTCCCAGCCCCACCGCAATCAGCATTACCAGATATTTCATTGATCTACCCTTTCAAAAATCGAATGCAAGTGACGGAGGGAACTGATCGATAAGGCCAGACACTTACACTGCTCCGACGCCTGCGCAGTTGCAAACCGAGCGCGATCGACCCGCCCTTCAGGGACGCTTCTAACCATGCGATAGCTTGAGTCGGCGAATGCTGCGTTCGCAGCGAACGGGCACGCCGCAATGGCCACCGCCGAGGGTCGCGACCAACGAGATCATGCGCCGCCCGGGACTGTCCGAGTCGGTGGTGTGGCGCAGCCAGGAGCGTACCCGCAAAATGGCCCTGTCCGACGAAGGTGGAAGAGTCATGACCGCGGAAGAAACGACGAAGGGCTTCGGCTGGCGCGTCTACGGCCTGGGCGTGATGGCGCTGGCCATGGTCTGCCTGGCGTGGGGGGACTTCGACCCGGGGCAGCCTGTGCCCAAGGCCTTTCCCGACCGCACCGCCCTGGCCTATGCCGCCGCTGCGTTCATGCTCGTCGCAGGCGCGGCCCTCGAGTGGCGTCGGACCGCGGCCTGGGGCGCCGCGGCGCTCACCGCCTACTACGCGCTCATTGTCGTCATCCTGATGAACGGCCGCGTGGTGCTCGCCCATTACGCCGAGTTCGGCACCTACAGCGGGGTCTCCGAGCAGCTCGCGATCACGGCGGGCGGGCTGATCGTCTACGCGGCCAGCGCCAGGATCGATGCGGCCCTGGCCGCACGCCTCACGCGCCTGGGCCAACTGGCGTTCGGAGTTTGTGCGCTGTTATTCGGCGGAGCGCATTTCTTCTACATGAACTTGACCGCCCCGCTGGTCCCCAAATGGCTGCCACCTACGCAAGAGTTCTGGGCTCATGCGACCGGGGTTGGCCACATCGCGGCGGGCGTTGCGATCCTGACGGGCGTGCAGGCCCGCCTGGCCGCGATCCTGCTGACCGCCATGTTCGCGTCCTTCACCCCGCTGGTGCACGTCCCGATGCTCCTGGCCGATCCCTCCAGCCATTGGATCTGGTCCGAGAACGCCCTGAATCTCGCCCTGATCGGCGCCGCCTGGGTCGTGGCGGACTCGCTGACGCGGCCGAGGCGCTAGTGGAGCGACTCCACGTGACGCCGCCCGGGTAGATCAGAGCGATTCGGGGGCGCCGGGTGCCCGTGGGACATCTATGGACCGGTGCCCCGATGGTTGCGCTTCGTGTGATACGCCGCGCCAATACACCATCCCCATACAGGCAAGGAACATAGCGAGAGCGCCCACATCAATCAGAAGGACTTCCATAGGTCACCTCTACCGGGTCATGCCGCGGCAATTTGGTGACGGCCAGCATAGGCAAGAGAGGCAACATCCACCCGTTACACATGGATGGTTGGCTCGCAAACTGTGCAGGGCATGCGCCAGAACAGTTCCTCGAGCAGGCGGACGTACTCGATCCGGCCGGCGGAACGGACTGGCTCTCGGCTACGAAGCCGGTGCGGCGCCGCCTTCCCGGCGGCGGCGTTCGACGAACGCCCTCAGCGCTTCGTGCACGGCCGGGTCCAGGGCCGGCGGCTCAAAGGACGCGAGAGTCTCGCGCCAGCGCGAGTTCGCGCGCTCGGTCGCGGTCTTCGCGCCATCATCCGACCAGGCGCCGTAGTTGCGCCAGTCCGACACCAGGGGCGTGTAGAAGGCGTCACGGTAGCGCTGCATGGTGTGGGCGGCCGCGAAGAAATGGCCCCCGGGTCCTACCTCCGCAACGGCCTCGATGCCGATCTCCTCCGCAGAGGCGAGCACCGGCTGAAAGAGCTCCGCGAACATCTGCAGCATTTCAACATCGAGGATGAACTTCTCGAATGAGGCGGTCAGACCGCCTTCGAGCCAGCCGGCCGCGTGCAGGATGAAATGGCAGCCGCCCAACAGCGCTCCCCACAGGCTCATCTGCGACTCATATACCGCCTGCGCGTCGGGGGCGTTGGATGCCGTGGCGCTCGAGCAGCGCCACGGCACACTGATGCGTCGAGCCAGCTGCCCGGCGCCGAAAGCCGCCTTGGCGTATTCGGGAGTGCCGAATGCGGGTGATCCGGACTTCATGTCGACGTTCGACGTGAAGCTGCCGTACATCACCGGGGCACCCGGGCGCACGACCTGCGACAGCGTGATGCCGAACAGGGCTTCCGCATGCGCCAGGGTCAGGGCGCCGGCGATGGTGATCGGCGCCATCGCGCCGGCGAGCGTGAACGGGGTAACGATCATCAACTGCCCATGCGCCGCAAACTCGATGATGCCGTCGGTCATGGGCACGTCCAGCTGCAGCGGCGAGTTGGTGTTGCAGATCGAATAGCAGTGCGCTTCGCTGTGAAACGTGGCCTCGTCGATCCCCTGGGCTATGCGCAGCATGGCGAAGCAGTCGGCGAGCTGCGCCTCTCCCCGGCAGTAGAAGTACGGCGCCTTGTCCCCGAGCGTGAGCTGCGCGAAGGTCGTCTCGAGGTGACGCTCGGTCACGCTGCTGTCCTGCGGCTCGACCATCTGGCCGAGCACGTGAATGACGTCGAAGGCCTGCGACAGGCGCACGAAGTCGCGAAAATCCTCGATCGTACCGGTGCGCTTGCCGCGCTGCAGATCGCTCACACTCGGCGGACCCGCGACCGGGGCAAACACGACGTGCGGCCCTCCCACGCGGCAGGAGCGCGCCGGATTGCGTGCAATGAGATTGGCCTCGGCAGGAACGGTCGCCAGGGCCGTGGTGACGAGGCCGCGGTCGAGCCGCACCATCTGGCTCGCGTCGTCCACGTCGGCGCCGGCCCGAGCGAGCACCGCGCGCCCACGGGACGACAACACCCGCATGCCCTGGCGCTCCAGGATTCCCAGCGCAGCCAGATGCATGTTCTCGACCTGGTCGTCCGAGAATATCCTCACCGGCTCGAAGGGGTTGACGAGGTTTCGGTAGCGCGTCGAGCGCTGCGGCTGTCCGGCGGTACCCGCCCTCTGGGAATCTCGCCTGCGAGGTCTCATCGCCAAGGCGTTTCTCCGCCGCGGGAATGGCCATCGAGTATGCCACTGTCACGTTGCAGGCGTCGCTTTTCGCTTTGCACGCTCGCCTGATCGAGGGCGGCGCGCAGCGCGTGAATCCGCGGGCCGCGTTTCGCACCGCCCTGTCACAAAATATTCACGCCGCGGAAGAAAAGCCGAGACCCTCGTGTCATCTTGCGCGCATAGCTTTCCTCCCGGGACTCATTTCAACCAGGGAGGATTTATGCATTTGCACCTCACCACAGCGTGGCGGACGAGAATCGCCGCCGGCGCTTTCGCAGCAGTGCTGTCTGTCTTTGCCTTGACCGCATCCGTGCAGGCGGCCGATCCCAACACACCGGTCGATGCGATCCGGACCGCCACGCCGATCAAGCACGTGATCATCATCGTCGGCGAGAATCGCAGTTTCGATCACCTGTTCGCGACCTATGCACCCAGCCGCGCAGGGGAGGGAATACTCAACCTGCTGTCCGAGGGCATCGTCAATGCCGACGGCACCCCCGGACGTCATTTTGCCCGGGCGCATCAGTACCAGATCACATCCGCCCCCAATGGCGGCAAATTCTTCAGCAGCGCCGGCCGTGCGCACAAGACGCTCTATGGCACGCTGCCGCCGCCGGACGTGAACGGTGTTGGTGCGCTCTCGCCCTATGTCGGGATCCTGAGCCTTGCGGGGGGCGACCCCGGGATGCCACCCCAGGATCAATTTCTGTTCGGCACGGGGGGCAGCGGGCTGAGCTTCACACTCGGTCCCGACACGCGCATCACCAATGTCAATGCCCTGCCGCCCGGGCCATTCCAGCTGACGGGCGTGGCGCTGCCCTTTGATGCCTTCACCGGCGACACCATCCATCAATATTTCCAGATGGTGCAACAGATGGATTGCGGGCTCGATGAGGAACACGTCTCCAGGAGCAATCCCACGGGCTGTCTGCACGACCTGCAATCGGCTGTGACCACGACCTACAGCACCCCGCCCGGCGGCACGCCCCACGACACCGGGCAGACCATGGCCTTCTTCAACATGCAGAACGGGGATGCGCCGCTCTTCAAATCCCTCGCTGATCGGTACACGATGAGCGACAACTATCACCAGCCGGTGATGGGCGGCACGGGGCCGGACAGCCAGCCGCTCGGCTTCGCCGACCAGGTGTTCTTCAGCGACGGCAATGGCCATCCGGCCACGCCCGCGGCGCTCAACATCTATAACCCCGACCCGCAGAGCGGGACGCTCAATCTCTACACCCACCGCGCGCAGTGGTTCAATTGCTCGGATGCGACCCAACCGGGGATCGGTGCGATCGCGAGCTATCTGAAGTCGCTCCCCTACACCCTGCAGACCAGGTGTGGCACGGGTGAATACTGGCAGGCGGTCAACGTCAACCCGGCCTTCACACCCAAGGGACTGCCGCAGAGCGGGCTGGTGGTACCACCGACAGCACAGCGCAGCATCGGCGACGTGCTGACCGCGAACAACATTCCGTGGAAATACTATGGCGGCGGATTCAACGCCGACGGCACCAGCAGCCCGTTAGCCGGCAGCTACTGCAACATCTGCAACCCGTTCGAGTATCAGTCGAACTACCCCTCCAGGGTCGCCGATCACATGCGGGACGTGACCGACCTGTTCACGGATCTGGCCAACGGCACGCTGCCGGCGGTCTCCTACGTGAAGCCCGACGGCACCATGGACGGACACCCGGCATCCTCCAAATGGAGCCTGTTCGAGGCGTTCGCGAACAACATCATCGAGCTCGCACAGAGCAACCGGGAACTGTGGGCCACGACCGCGATTTTCATCACGGTGGACGAGGGCGGGGGGTACTACGACTCGGGGTTCATCCAGCCGGTTGATTTCTTCGGCACCGGCCCGCGCATTCCGATGATCGCCGTGTCGCCCTTCTCGACGGGCGGACACATCAGCCACTTGTACAACGAGCATTCTTCGTTCGTGAAGTTCATCGAACGCAACTGGCGGCTCGGCGGCACGTTGAGCGATCGCAGTCGTGACAACCTGCCCAATCCGGTGCAGGACCAGGACAATGCCTATGTGCCGCGCAACATGCCGGCCATTGGCGACCTGTTCGACCTGTTTCAATTCGATCATCACGGCGGCTGAGGAGGCCGGGCAGTGCCTCCGTCACGCGGCTTGCGTTAGTGACGTTCGTCACCGGGCGCCGGCGGGGCTCGCACCCGCCGGCGCCCCGCGCTTCGGTCAGCTGAGCGTCCCGCCGGTTCCAATCAGTCGGTCATGCGTTGGACTCCCCTTTGGCGATAGTATCCGTGCACGTCGAGCCCGTCTCGATGCCTGCAGGAGTGCCCCATGCCGGAGTTTGCCAGCGTCGAACAGATCCGCCGCCGCTTTCCGGCGCTCGCACGCATGCATAACGGTCATCCGGTGGCCTATTTCGATGGTCCCGGCGGGACGCAGGTTCCGCGCCGGGTGATCGACGCCATGACCGAGTACCTGCTGCATCACAACGCGAACACCGACTGGGCGTTTCCCAGCAGCCAGGAAACCGACCAGGCACTGTTCGAGGCGCGCGGGGCGTTGGCGGACTGGGTCGGGGGTTCTGCGGACGAGATCGTGTTCGGCGCCAACATGACCACGCTCACGCTGCATCTCGGCCGTGCGCTCGGGCGCGATTGGCGGGCTGGGGATGTGGTGGTCGTGACCGAGCTCGACCACCACGCGAATTCCGACACCTGGCGCTCACTGGCCAAGGAGCGCGGCCTTGAAGTGCGCACCATCAGGATGCGACCCGAGGATGGCTGCCTGGACGAAGAAGACCTCGCGAGGAAGCTCACTCCCGGGACGCGCCTGTTGGCGGTAGGGGCGGCTTCCAACGCGCTCGGTACCATCAACGACGTCGCGCAGCTCGTCAAACAGGCGCACGCGGTGGGTGCGCTCGCGTTCGTGGACGGGGTGCATTACGCCAGCCACCACATGGCGGATGTGCGGGCCTGGAACTGTGACTTTTTCGTCTGCTCCGCCTACAAGTTCTACGGGCCCCATGTCGGGGTGCTGTGGGGGCGACGTGAACTGCTGGAAAAACTGGATGCACCGCGTCTCGAACCCGCGCCCGCGCAGGCCCCGGGGCGCCTGGAGACCGGGACTCTGAACCACGAAGGCATCGTGGGGGCCGCGGCGGCGGTCGACTTTCTCGCCTCCCTCTCGGAGGCTCACGCGCCGCGTCGCGAGCGGCTCGGGCGCGTGTCGCAACGCCTGCAGCAGCGCGGCGCGGACCTGCTGCGGGGACTGTGGGAGGGCTTGCGCGCCATTCCCGGAGTCGAGCTCTACGGTCTGCCGCCCGGCGGGCACCGCACGCCCACGCTGTCCTTCACGCTCGCCGGACGGGATGCGATCGACGTGGCCACCGCCCTTGCGGCTCGCGGCATATTCGTGTCGCACGGCGACTTCTACGCGAGCACCGTGGTGCGGGTGTTGGGTCATGAGCGCGATGGCCTGGTGCGCGCCGGTTGCGCGGCGTACACGACCGCGGACGAGGTCGAACGGCTCGTCGAGGGCGTCCGACATCTGGTGTGATGTCAGGGGACCGTCCGCTGCCGCCGACACCCGGCCAGCGCCTGTCTGCTGGCGGGTAGAAAATTTCTCGTTCTCGCGGAGCGACTGGCGAATTGCGCGGTCATACCTTGATCCTCGCCATTTCGCAGGTGCCGTGATGCCTCAGGAAGCCGGCCGATGAAGCTGCGCGTTCTCGTCGTGAGCAACGTGCGAGTCGTGCGGGAGGGCTTGAACTCGATCCTGGCGCAACGCGGTGGAGTCGATGTGGTCAGCACCGTCGATGTGCCACATGCCGGGGATCGCAGTGCGCAGCTGCACCCGGATGTGATCCTCTTCGATGCCGCGCGCCAGGACAGCGTTGAGTTCGTGAAGGACCTCGTTGCGTCCGCGCCGCACTCCAAGGTCGTAGCGTTCGGCGTCAAGGAGACTGGCGAGGAGATTCTGGCGCTGGCCGCGGCGGGCACGGCCGGCTACGTGCGCGAAAGCGCCGAAGGCAGCGATGTGGTCAGAGTGCTCGAGCAGGTGATGTGCGACGAGCTACCGTGCTCACCACGAGCTGCCGCGTCGCTGTATCGCCACGTGGCGGTGCTGTCGCAGGGTGGCAACGACCCCGTCGGTAACGGCCACGCCGACACCATGCCGCTGTCGCGGCGCGAGCTGCAGATCGCGCATCTGATCGATCGCGGGCTCTCGAACAAGCAGATCGGCCGCCGGCTGGGAATCGAAGCTGCGACGGTCAAGAACCACGTCCACAACCTGTGCGAGAAACTCCAGGTACACCGGCGCGGCGAAGCGGTCGCGCGGATCCGCGCCATCTCGCGCGCGCTGTTGTTGCCCGCCTCGGCGCCGGATGCGAATCCGACGCTCGAAGCGAGCTGAGCATCAGAAGAATCCCGCCGCCGCCGGCGGCACCGGCAGCCATGTCGGCCACCCCTGGACCGACACCGGCCAGAAGGCGGGCATTGCACCTCGCTCCACGCCGTCCGCGGCCGCAAATCCCATGGTGAAGCTCTGGGCTGCCGGCACGCGCGCGAGATCCGGCACACCCGCGCCACCGCGTCGCGGATCAGATACACGCGCTACCGCGCTCGCCAGGATGAGCTCGAACAGAGCGTGCACGCGCTGCTCGGAGCGCCCCCTGAACGGTCCGTCGCGAAACAGGGGATGATGGGCCAGCACCAGGGCGGCCAGTCCCGTCACGTGTGCCGCCGCGACCGAGGTGCCGTCCGCGGCCGCGTAGCCACCGCCGGGAACCGTGGATACGACCGCCACTCCGGGTGCGGACACCGCCACCTGCGGACCCGCAGCGCTGAAGCTCGCCGCGAAGATCCCGTCACTGCCGATCAGTTGCGGAATCACGCTCAGAACGTGAGAGCTGTCAGCGGGGAATTCCCTGAGCTTGCCGACTGCAGCGACCGCCAGCACTCCGGGCAGCGTCGCCGGGAATGCGAGCGGGCCGCCGGAGTTGCCTGCTGCCACGATGCAGGCGATGCCTTTGCGGCGCGCCTCCTGCAGCTTCTGGCTCAGCAGCTCGGAGAATCCCTCACTCACGACGCTGATGTTGATGACATCGAGCTCCCGCTCGATGCATTCATCCAGCGCCGCGAGCAGATCGCTGACCCGACCCTCCGGAATGACCTTCAGCACGTGCAGCTCGGCCTCGGGCGCGCAGCCGCTGATGCCCTGCTCGGTGCTCGATGCGTTGATGATGCCGGCGCAATGCGTGCCGTGCGACACGAAGTCGTGGGCCCAATTCGTGTCTGCACCGCCGGTGGTGAAGTCCTTGCCCCGCGTGACGTGCCGCAACAACGGATGTGTATTGTCGCAGCCCGAATCGATGATGCCGATTCTCACCCCGCTGCCGGTGAAGCGGCCACCGATCGGATCGACCCCCATCAGGCGCTGGCCCCAGCCGAGCAATCGCGCACTCGGAAAGCTCGGGTAGGATTCGGACAGAGGTCGCAGCTTGACCGTATTGGTAGCCGAGCTCAGGCGCGGCGCGGATATGAGGCGATCCCAGTGATTGGCGGCAGACCTGATGAACAGCGTCTGGATTGCCTCCACCGTGCCTCCGAAGAAAGTGAGGCGCGCGGTTCCGGTCTCGTCGGTGAGCGCCTGGGCCGGCAAGCCGCCTCCGTCGATGACGACCGTCGCCCTGGCGAGCGGTTGATCGCGCTCGCCGATCACGCGAATGGAAACCTCGGTGGCGACGGAGCGCAGCGGCAGCAGCGTCCCGATCGGCGCGACCCGCGCAGCCAGCGACAGGTAGTCGGCACAGGCCAACACCGAGTCGCGTTCGATGATCAGATGCGGAGGTGCCGCCGTGCGCAGTCGCTGCGCCTTGTCCTCCTCGATCTTGGCCACCACCACCTCGCTCACGCTGCGGCCATCGGCCATGAAGGGCTGTGTGCCGCCGAGCTTGATGCGCTTCACGACTTCGACGTTCTCCTGATGAGCGAGGTACTCGACGACGCTGTCCATGGAAAATTGGGGATGGGCGAACGGCCGGCCACCGACTGCAGTACGGGTGCCGATGAGAAATCGCTCCCGCCGCCTGCCCGGGGGTGATGCCTCCAGTCCGCCGCTTCCCGGCTCTCGCGGCCCGGACCGGCCTTGCGTCCCCGTGGTTCTCCTCACCGAGTCATCGCCGGCCTCGCTCGTCTTTTTGATCGCCGCGCCGCCGGGCCGCTCCTCTCTTTCTTGAGCCATCGAACCGTCCTCCATACTGATGGTCAGGTCGCCGCGTCTCGTCGCGCCTCGGCGGGCTCCGGCGGGCCTCACTCCCGTCACGGCGCCGCGCCGAGGCACACGGCTTGGGTGCTATTGAGCTATTGAATGGTCTGCGCGCGATTGGCGCCCCATGCCTGGGCCTGGGGGGTGAATCCACCGTATGCGCCCTGGAAGGCACTCAGGCCGGCGCCCTGATGACTCGGCAGGCCTTGCACAGCCAGCTGCTGAACGAGTTGCTGGAGCGCGATGCTGATCTGCTGTGTCACGGCGGTCTGCACGGCGATCTGCTGCGCCAGCTGTCCGAGCACCAGGACGATCTGTTGTGCCGGATGGTGTGCGCCCGCGTACGGACTCGGCACGAACGGATTCTGCAGGAACGGATTCTGCAGGAACGGAGTCGGATACATGCCTGCCAATGCGGGCTCGTGAGCGAACGGCACGAAGCCCGCGTATGCGCCGGGCTGTCCGAACAGGCCCGGACTCATTTGCGGCCACCCCGTCCCCTGCAGTCCAGGAAACTGAGGTATGAATCCTTGCGGGGAATATTGTGAAAAGTTTGACAGCATTGGAAACTCTCCATGTGACTCATTGAAGGCTGAAGCGTCACCGACAGCGCTGTTTCGCCGGCAACGGCGCACATCCTCGGCCAGGGGCGGCCGCGCGGGAATAGTCCGAAGATCCCAGTCAGGGTTACAAGGACGGGCCAGGCACGCGGTCTAGCGGGAATCCGCGGACATTGCTCGCATTTGCCTGCCGTTCACTGATCGGTGGTAGATTACTCGACAGGGTCTCCACCGGTGTTGCAAACAATCGCACGCGTATTCGTGCTTGCGGCGGTAGTCGTCACTGTCGCTCGCGCCTATGCGCTCGAGCCTGCCGAGAACGGCGCCAGTCCCGTTGATTGGATCAACACCTACATCGGCACCGGCGGCGGCGGATCGGACTACGGCGGCACGATGCCGTTCGTCACCACGCCTTTCGGGATGACGAACTGGACGGCGCAGACGCGTGAGAACCGCATCAGCGTCAGCTCGTACGCGTTTGAAGACAACACGATCTCGGGGTTCATCGGCACCCACCAACCGGCCATCTGGATGGGCGACTACGGTTACGTGACGCTCACCCCCGAAGTCGACGACATCAAGACTGCCGTGGCAAGCCGCAGGCTGCCGTTCTCACGCAGCGACGAGATCACGTCGCCAGATTACTATTCGGTGCTCATGGATGCCGGAGCCTCACGGCAGATCCGCACCGAGATCACCGCGACCGACCACTGTGGGTTCCTGAGATTCACCTTCCCCGCGCACACCAGGGCGAGCGTCGTGGTCGAAGCCACTCGCACCGCTGTCATGGGGTTCGTGCGCATCGATCCTGCGGCGCGCGAGATCGTCGGCTATAACCCCGACCGCATGGATGCCCACCTGACCAACATGCGGCTGCCGAATTTCAAGGGATATTTTGTCGTCAGGTTCAACAAGGCCTTCGTCGCGCACGGCGTGTACGCAGGTGCGACGCTGCAGCCGGGAGGCGCAACGGCTGAAGACCCGAACGTCGGCGCGTACGTCAGTTTCGATACCCACTCCGATCCGGTTGTGCAGGCGACGGTCGGCACTTCATTTATCAGCATCGAGCAAGCGCGGGCGAATCTGCGCGCGGAAATTCCCTCATGGAACTTCGACCGCGTCCGTGCGCAGCTGAAGAGCATCTGGAACCAGAAGCTCGCAATGCTGGCGATCGAGGGCGCGTCCGAGGATGAGCGCCGTATCCTGTACACGGGGCTCTACCACGCGCTGCTGTACCCCAAGCTGTTCTCGGAGTACGGCCGCTACTACAGCGCCTTCGACGACCGGGTGCACGATGGAGTTTCCTACACGGCTTATTCGCTTTGGGATACGTTCCGCGCCGAGAACACCCTGGTGACGATCCTCGCTCCCGAGCGCATCGACGACATGGTGCGGGCCTTGCTGCAGGATTACCAGCAGGGCGGCTGGATGCCGAAGTGGCCGAATCCGTCCTACACCAACATCATGATTGCCACGCACGCGGATTCGGTCGTGGCCGAGGCGATCAACAAGGGCTTTCACGGCTTTGATTACCGCCTGGCGTACGACGCCGTATACAAGGACGCCATGACGCCGCCCGAGGGCGATACGACGCGCGACTGGCACGACCGCCAGCCCGGGGTCCCCTATGAGGCGCGCCCCGGCCTCACCTATTACAAGCAGCTCGGCTACGTTCCGGTGGACAAGACGGCCGAGGCGGCCTCGGAAACTCTCGAGGATGCCTACGATGATTTTGCGGTCGCACAGGTCGCCAAGGCGCTCGGCAGGGATAAGGATTTCCGGTTCTTCATCAATCGCTCGCGCAACTACCGCAATCTCTACAACCCGGCGCGGGGATTCATGCAGGGACGAAACGCCGACGGCTCGTGGGCGCGCCCGCAGGATGGCTGGACCGAGGGCGATCAGTGGGTCTACACCTATTCCGTGTTCCACGATATTGCGGGGCTGATGGCGCTGATGGGCGGGCCGGAAAAATTCAATGCCCGGCTGGATGAGCACTTCCAGGGCGGGCACAACCAGCACGATAACGAGCCCAGCCACCACTACGGATATCTCTACGACTTCAGCGGGCAGCCCTGGAAAACGCAGTTCCGGGTGCGTGAGATCGCCGGCAAGTACTACCGCAATCAACCCGACGGCGTGGCGGGAAACGAAGACTGCGGCCAGATGTCCGCGTGGTACATCTTCACGGCGATGGGGTTTTATCCGGTCAATCCCGTGTCGGGAAATTACATGATCGGCAGCCCGCTGTTCCGCAAATTCACGCTCAACCTGCCCAACGGCAAGCGCTTTGTCATAGCTGCGCCGCGCAACTCCGCGACCCACGTCTACATTCAGTCCGCGAGACTGAACGGCGAGCCGCTCAACATCCCGGTCGTGACGCACGCGCAGCTCGAGGCCGGCGGGCTGCTCGAGTTCGACATGGGGCCGACGCCCTCGCAGTGGGGCTCGAGCTGGAGAGCAGTTCCGCTGCCCGAATTCCCGGATTGATCAAACGCGGGTGGCACGACCGGCGTCATTTGCTCGCCTGCGGTGGGGCCGCCACAGCGCCCGGTAGCGTTACCGCATACACTCTGCGTACCGTGTCCATGGTATCGGCGTCCGCGACGCGCTTGTCGTCGCGGTAGCGTTTTACCCGCGCGAGCCGCAGTGCCAGGCCGCCCGGATAGCGGCTGCTCGCCTGCAGGTCGCTGAAGGCGATTTCCACGACCAGCTCCGGTCGCACGTACACGGTCCACTGGTCACGGTGAGTCTCGCGTGCCAGAAGCTCCTTCGTCTGCCATTCCAGCATGGCATCGGTGAGGCCCTTGAACGTCTTGCCGAGCATGACGTACTCGCCGGTGCCCGGCTCGCGGGCACCGAGGTGCAGGTTGGAAAGCCTGCCGGTGCGCCGGCCGTGGCCCCACTCCGCCGCCAACACCACCAGATCGAGGGTGTGCGCACGCTTGATCTTGAGCCAGCTCGCGCCCCGATTGCCGGCCTCGTAAGGGGAATCGAGCGACTTCGCCATGAGACCCTCATGACCGGCTGCGAGCGCGGCCTCATAGAAGGCGCGCGCCGCGGCTTCCGAGGAGGTGACGAGCCGTGGAATCTGCAACGCCGCCGGCACGGCCTCGGCGAGCGCCTGGAAGCGCTCGCGTGCCGGGCGGTCCGCGATGCTCAGCGCATCGAATCGCAGGCAGTCGAAGAAAAAAGCCCTGATCGGCAGCGCGCCGCGCATTTCTTCGACCTTGAGCCGGCGGCCGAAGCGACGCATGGTGATCTGGAACGGATGAGGCCGGCCCGAGGCATCGAACGCGATCGCCTCGCCATCGAGCACCAGCGCCTGGCCGGGGAGCGTTCGCGCCACGGCCACGATTTCCGGCAAGGCACCGGTGACATCGTTCAACGCACGCGTGTAGATGCGCACCTCCTCGCCCCCCTTGTGTACCTGTATGCGCGCCCCGTCCATCTTCCACTCGAACGCCACCTCGCCCCGCAGCTCTCCCAGCGCCTCGCCCACGTCGGCAGCGGTCTGGGCGAGCATGGGGGCGACCGGGGAGAACAGCTGCAGCTGGAATCGGCCCAGGGCGTCGGCTCCCTCGAGCAATGCCGCGCGCGCAACCGCGCCCAGACTCTTTGAGTACATCGCCGCGCGGCGCACCTGCGCCACAGGCAGCTCAGCGGCCGTGGCGATGGCCTCGACCATGCTTCCGGCCAACGCGCCCTGGCGCAGCTCTGCGACCAACAGATCCACCAGGAACTGCTGCTCAGGGGCGGTCGCGCGCCGCAACAGGTCCCGCAGCGCCTCGGCGCGGCGCACGGCAGAGCCCGCGCCGCGAATCGTCGCGATCAGGGCGAGGCTGCGATCCACCTCCGCAATCGAGAGTGTCTCCGCACTCGCAGCGCCGCTCGCCGCCGCAGCCTGCAGCGTCGAATAGCCGATGCCGATCCGGCCCTGCGGGATCTCTCCCGACAGATAGTGCGCGGCAGTCTCGATCTCATCGGGCGGCAGCGCCCGCAGGAACGAAGCCAACTCGCGCACCTTGCTCAGGCGAGCGGCGGTCGCGCCCACACGCTGCGAGGTGCGCACGAGGTCAGCAAGCAGGGTCATGACTCGCTCAGCCCGGGCTGATCGGGCGCCCGGCTTCCCGCCGCAGCCACGCCAGCAGCATCTTCACCGCCTCACGCGGCACGCTTGCCGGGGGGCGGACGATCCAATACGCCGGGCCGAGCTCTACGGCGCGCGTTTCGAAGGGGCGCACGAGCGCGCCCGAGGCGAGCTCTTCCTGCGCCAGGCGATGACGGGCGAGCGCGACGCCCAGGCCCTGGGCGGCGGCCCGCAGCAACAGATCGGAGGACGCAAAGCGCGGCCCGCGCCGCACATCCAGTGCGGGCGGACCGTACTTCTGCCGCCACAACTGCCAGCCGGAGTTCGGATCGCGATCGTGCAGCAGGCGCATCCGAGACAACTCCGCAGGATCCGTGAAACGTCCGCTACGGCGCCATAGTGCGGGGCTCAGCAGCGGGTAGAGGCGCTCGTCCATCAGCGGCTCGGCGAGCAGCGCCGGCCAGGGGCCCCGCCCGGTACGGATCGCCAGGTCCGAGGAGAACGAGCCGGGATCCTCCAGTCGCTGCTCGACGAGCACCGATACCTCGAGCCGCGGGTAGGAGCGCTGTAGTGCCGGCAGGCGCGGCAGGAGCCAGCGCACCGCAAACGAGGGCGTGGTGGACACGCTCACGGAGGACGAAGAGCGCTGCTCGCGCACGGCTTCGACCGCCTGCTGCATGCCGTGCAAGGCGCTGCGCGCTGCCTCGGCCAACAGCTGGCCCTGCGCGCTCGCCCGCAGGCCGCCGGAGTCGCGCTGCTCGAGCAGGGTGACTCCCAGCCAGCGCTCGAGCTCCTTCAGGTGCCGGCTCACCGCCGAGTGCGAGATCTCGAGCTCACGGGCGGCGGCCCGCACGCCGCCGCGCTCCAGCACCAGGGCGAAGGCGCGCAGCGCATTGAGCGGCAGCCTGTCCATGGTGACTAATTTAGACCACGTAGCCGCGGTATGCACCAGCGGCGGCTGTTACGGTGGCGCGCATGAGTCTGACGGAACTGCCGGGTGCCATCGTGGTGTTGCTGCTTGCCGCCACCGTCACACCCGGACCCAACAACCTGCTGATTTCAGTTCCTCAACCCCAAGTCATGGCTGCTGGTGTTGACGATCACCGCGGCGGCCGATGAAGCGGCGCGCGGCGCGTTGCGCCAGATCCTGCAAGCCCTCGCGCACATCATGCGCAGCCGGGCCTGAGAGCGCTCTCGGGCGCCGGCGCCTCAGCGGACCTCGACTGTCTCGACCAGCATCACCTCGCAGGCTCCGGCACCGCTGTCCGCGCGCGTGAGAGAGGTACGCACCCCCGCTCCGTCATCGCGCGCCGCATCGACCAGCGTACCGCTGAGGTGTACCACCTCGCCTACGCGCAGACGCCCGAGCTCGGAGCGGATGCGCGCGTCCGCCGGGATGACGTGGGTGTTGGCACTGTGGACGATCACGTCCGCGCGGGCGATGGGCAGCGGCCCGCGCGGGCGCCAGCTGTAGAAGCGCGCCCCCTGTGAGATCTCGAACGCCGCCAGCACGTGGTTGTCGGACATCGGCCCCCAGCCCAGGGCCAGATCCTCGGGGACGAGATCCGCAAGCCGGTCGAAGCGGTAGTCTTCGCGGCTGAGAATCCGCGCGGTGATGTCATAGCTGGCCCGGGGTGTCAGCAGCCAGCGGCCGTGCCTCAACGGGGCTGCACGCTCAATATCAGTCTGCACCGGATCATCCGGCGCGAGCGGACCGTCCAGCGGGTGAACGGGGCGGCCTTCCCAGCGCTGCCACGCGTTGTATGTGCCGAACAGCAGCGTAGCCGCCAGAAACGCAGTGCGCAGGTGCATCATGCGGCGATCTTCGCCCCCGCGGACGCCCTGGCGGCGTGACCGGTATCGCGGATCTGCCCTCCCGGGACGCCCGTCCGCCGTGGTACCTTCGTGACCCGGACATTAATAAGGAGTCGCTCCCGGATGCCCAGCAGAGTTCCCGACGGCCACAGGCGTGGATGGATCGTTCCGATCGGCGGTGCGGAGAACAAGGAGAACGACCGCCGGATCCTCGAGCGCTTCGTGCGCGTCTCGGGCGCCGCAGAGGCCGACATCGTCGTCATCCCCACCGCCAGCCGCGTGCACGAGACCGGAGCGCGCTACGAGCAGGTGTTCTCCGACATCGGCGCGGCGCGCGTGACGGTCATGGATTTCGATACGCGCCGCGACTGCCAGGAGGAGGGGCGCCTCAGGCGCATCGAGGCAGCCAGCGGCATCTTCTTCACCGGGGGCAACCAGCTGCGGCTCACGACGCTGCTGGGCGGCACGGCGGTCGCGAAGCTCATCCGCCTGCGTAACGCGCAGGGCGTCACCGTCGGCGGTACCAGCGCGGGCGCCAGCATCCTCTCCGAGCACATGATCGCCTCGGGCGATGAGGGCTCCTCCATGATCGCCGGCAGCGTGCGGCTCGCGCCGGGTCTGGGTCTCACCAACCGCTTCATCATCGACCAGCATTTCCGCCAGCGTGACCGGCTGGGCCGCCTGCTCACCGCGCTCGCTTACAACCCGTTCGCTATCGGTATCGGGCTCGACGAGGATACGGCGGCCTTCATCGGGCCCGACGAGACCGTCGAGGTCGAGGGGAGCGGTGGCGTGACCGTCGTCGATGGTTCGGAGGTCAGCTATTCGTCCATCGACACGGTCGAGGACGGACAGCCGGCCTGCATGCTGGGCCTGCGGCTGCACCTGCTGGTGGCGGGCGCGACTTTCAACCTGCACACCCGCATCGCCACGCCAGGTACGCTCATCCAGTCCAGGGAGTGATTGCCAGGGAAGCCCATCACGCGCGGCGAGTTGCCTTGAACAATACGATTCCCCTGAGCAACACCATGCGCATCCTCGATCGTTCGGTCTACGTCGGTCCCTCGCTGTACGCGCGCTTCCCGGTCATCCGCCTGGAGCTCGAGCTCGGGGCGCTGGAAGCCTGGCCCACCGCTCGCCTGGGGAGCGTGTTCGTCGATGCGCTGAGTGAGGCGCTCCCGGGCCTTGCCGAGCACGGCTGCTCCTACCGCGAGCCTGGCGGCTTTTTCCGCCGCATGCGCGAGGGCGAGGGCACCTGGCTCGGGCACGTGCTCGAGCACGTGGCGATCGAGCTGCAGAACATCGCCGGCGAGGCGGTCACCTTCGGCAAGACGCGCAGCGCGGCTGCCCCGGGGGTGTATACGGTAGTCTACGAATACGCGCAGCGCGATGAGGGCGTCGCGGCCGGGGAGCTCGGGCTGCGGCTGTTGTGCTGGCTGCTGCCCGAGGCGCTGCGCCCGGCCGGCAGCGTGCCCGAGGGCTGGAACTGGCCCGAGGCGCGCGATCAGTTCATCCGCTTCGCGCAGCGCCGCGCGCTCGGGCCGTCGACCGCATCGCTGCTGCGCGCCGCGGAAGCGCGCGGCATCCCGTGGCTGCGCCTGAACGATCAGTCCCTGGTGCAGCTCGGCCACGGCAAGTACCAGCAGCGCATCCAGGCGACCGTCACCGGCCGCACCCCGCATATCTCGGTCGAGCTCGCCAGTGACAAGGAGGAGACCAACAAGATCCTCGCAGGCCTCGGCCTGCCGGTGCCGCAGCAGGAGCTGGTGCAGAGCGAAACACAGGCGGTGCGGGCTGCGCGGCGCCTCGGCTTTCCGGTCGTCACCAAGCCCTACAACGGCAACCACGGCCGCGGCATTTCCATCCGCCTGACCTCGGACGAGGAAGTGGCGCACGGCTACACCGTGGCGCGCGAGCATTCGCGCTCGGTGATCGTCGAGAGTTTCCTCGAGGGCGACGATCATCGCCTGCTGGTGGTGAACGGTGAGCTGGTGGCCGCCACGCGGCGCACGCCCGGGCACGTGGTGGGCGACGGCGAGCACGATGTCGCCCGGCTGATCGAGATCGTGAACTCGGATCCGCGCCGCGGGGTAGGGCACGAGAAAGTGCTCACCCGGCTCGAGCTCGATGCGCAGGCGCACAAGATGCTCACGCGCGCGGGACTCACGGCCGAGTCGGTGCCCGAAAACGGCCGGATCGTGTATCTGCGCTCCACCGCCAACCTCTCTACCGGCGGTACTGCCACCGACGTCACCGACGTCATCCATCCCGACAACCGCGAGATGGCCGAACGCGCCGTGCGCGCCATCGGGCTCGACGTGGGGGGAGTCGACTTCCTGTCCAGGAACATCACCGAGAGCTATCGCAAGATCGGCGGCGGCATCTGCGAGGTGAATGCCGCGCCGGGTTTTCGCATGCACGTGGCGCCCTCCGAGGGCACGGCGCGCGATGTCGCGGCCCCGGTGATCAACATGTTGTTTCCGCAGGGTGCGCCCGCGCGCGTGCCGATCGCGGCGATCACCGGTACCAACGGCAAGACCACCACTGCGCGCATGCTGGCGCATCTCACCAAGATGGCCGGTTTCACCCCCGGACTCACCACCACCGACGGCGTCTACATCGACGGCCAGCGCACGGTGCCGGGCGACATGACCGGCCCGGTTTCCGCGCGCATGGTGCTCGCCGATCCGCAGATCGACATCGCGGTGCTCGAGACCGCGCGCGGCGGCCTGCTGCGCGCCGGCATGGGCGTGAACGAGGTGAACGTCGGGGCGGTGCTCAACGTGCAGGCCGATCACCTGGGACTGAAGGGCATCGACACGCTCGAGCAGCTCGCCGAGGTCAAGCGCATCGTCGTCGAGGTCGCCACCGACTGCGCCGTGCTCAATGCCGATGACCCGCTGGTGCTGAAGATGTCCGGCTACACGGAAGCGAAGAACATCTGCTACGTCACCCTGAATCCTGAACATATGCTGGTGCGCGAGCACATACGCGCCGGCGGGCGCGCCTGTGGGCTGGAGGCGGGCGTGAACGGGCACATGATCACCCTCTACGACCACAACAGCCACATTCCGCTGCTGTGGACGCACCTGATTCCCGCGACTCTCGAGGGCCGCGCCACGCACAACGTGCAGAACGCGATGTTCGCCGCGGCGATGGCGTTCTCGCTCGGCATCAAGCTGGACGCGATCCGCCAGGGCTTGCGCACTTTCGACTCGACGTTCTTCCAGGCTCCCGGGCGCATGAACGTGTTCAACGAGCACCCCTTCAAGGTGCTGTTCGACTACGGGCACAACGCCCACGCGGTGGCGGTGATGACCGATCTCGCCCAGCGCCTCGACGTCACCGGCAGGCGCATCGTGGTGCTCGCAGGTCCGGGCGATCGGCGTGACGAGGACCTGCAGGCCATCGCCCGTGCGGTCGCGGGCCGCTTCGACCACTACATCTGCCGCCGCGACGACAACCTGCGCGAGCGCGCGCCCGAGGAGGTGCCGCGCATCATGGCGGCGGCGCTGCGTGCCGCGGGGGTGCGCGAGCAGGCGATCTCGGTCATTGCCGATGAGCAGGAGGCGATCACCGCGGCGCTCCAGATGGGGCAGCCGGGCGATCTGCTGCTCGTGTTCGCCGACGCGCTGGTGCGCTCCTGGAAGCAGATCACCAAGTTCAAGCCGGTGGGAGCGGCTGCGCCCCAGCCCGCGCCGCAGCCTGTGCCGCCGCCCGCGCCCGTGTTCAGCGCCGAAGCAAAGTCCGAGGCGCCCGCACCCGCCTTCAGCCTCGAGGGGCTGATCCGCGATGAGCGCGGCGTGCGGGTCGCACCGGAGGCCGAAGACTGAGCGCCGGGGCCGTGCTGCCGTTCCACGGTTCGCGGCGCCTCACGGGCGCCAACCTGTTCTTTGCCCGCCCCGGAGCGCAGCTCGAAACCGAGGGCATCACGCCCGATGAGGATCTGCTGGCGGACTGGCGTGCGCGCGCCGCGCGCGCACGCGCGCACCTCGGCTGGCGTATGCCGGGGGTCGTCTCGCGCCTCCACCTGCGCGGCGCATCGCTCGCGCTCGCCGCTCCCCGGGATCAACTGTTGCTCGCCACCGAGGTCAACGAATGGGCGCTGTGCGCGGCGCTGCTGGCGCGCGATCCGCGCCGCTGGAGCGGGCTTCAGGAGGCGCTGGTCGCGGCGGCACTGGAGGATGCGGCCGATGCGCACGCGCTCATCGCTCCGGTGCTGGAGGAGCCCGCCGCCTTCGAGCGCTTCGAGCGTCTGGCCGCGCGCGAGGCGCGCCCGGATCTCATGAGGCTGCTCGATGCGGCCGCGACGCGTGCGCTGCCGCAGGTGCTGGATGAGGAGCTCCTCACCCTGGGGCACGGCGCCGGCGGGCGCGACTTCGAGCTCGGCCGCCTGCCGGGCATCGCCGCGGTGCCGTGGGGCGAGCTGCACGATATCCCCACCGCACTCGTGACCGGCTCAAACGGCAAGACCACCACCGTGCGATTGCTGGCCGCCTGTGCCGAGGCCCACGGCTGGCCCGCCGCCTATTGCTGTACCGACGGCGTGTTCCTCGGGGGCGAGGCGCAGGTGGCCGGGGATTACTCCGGTCCGCTGGGCGCGCGCAAGGTCGTGCGCGAGCGCCGCGCCCGCTGTGCGATCGTGGAAACCGCGCGCGGCGGCATCCTGCGCCGCGGCATCGCGCTATCGCACTCGCAGGTCGCACTCGTCACCAACGTCAGCCCGGATCACTTCGGCGAGTATGGGATCGATGACCTCGACGGGCTCGCCGACGTGAAGCTCTCGGTGGCAGGGGTCGTGACGCCCGATGGGCTCCTGGTGCTGAACGCCGACGATCCGCAGCTCGTGGCGAAAGCCCCGGGACTCGCGCCGCGCTTCGGCTGCGCTCCAACCCTGGGCTGGTTTGCCCTCGATGCCGACGCCGACGCGCTGCGCGCGCATCGTGCGCGCGGCGGCTCGACCTGCGGCGTGCGCGCCGGGCGGCTCGCCCTGCAGCACGCGGGCGCCGAGCATGACCTGGGCGCGGTCGCGGCGATGCCGCTCGCGGTCGAGGGCAGCGCCACCTACAACATCGCCAACCTCGCGGCAGCTGCGCTGGCGGCGGCGGCCTTAGGGATCCCGCCGGCGATCATCGCGGCGGTGTTCGTGCGTTTCGGCAGCAGCATCGCCGACAACCCCGGGCGCCTGATGCGCTTCGAGCGCGGCGGCGTGCAGGTGCTGGTGGACTATGCGCACAACGCGGCGGGCTTGCGGGGGCTGCTCGGGGTCGCCGAGCACCTGCGTGGCGGCACCGGCAGGCTCGGCCTGCTGCTCGGGCATGCCGGCAACCGCCAGGACGCCGAGATCGAGCAGCTGGCGCGCGCGGCCGCGGAATTTCACCCGGCGCTGGTCGTCGTCAAGGAGAACGAGGCGCACCTGCGCGGGCGCGAGCCGGGCGAGGTCCCGCGCATGATCCACGCCGCGCTGCGCCGCGCCGGTCTGCCGCAGTCCGCGCTGCCGCTGCGCATGAGCGAGCTCGAGGCGGTGCACTGCGCGCTCGAGTGGGCGCGCCCCGGGGACGTGCTCGCGCTGCCGGTGCACTCGGCCGCCGCGCGCGCCGCGGTGCTGGCGCTGCTGTCCCGCTAGCGCCCGCAGCGCCGCGGGGCTGGGCCAGCGCTAGCCGCGGGTCTCCCGCTCACTCGCCGAAAGCATGCTGCAGGAAGGCTTCGCTCTTGCGCAGCATGTCCGCGCGGGCGTGCGAATCATCGAGCTGATGATCCAGATCGTCCCACGTCACGAGCTCGTGCGGGACACCGGCACTCTGCAGGCTTTTCGCCATGTGGCGGGACTCGTTGATGGAGACGTTGCGATCGAGCCCTCCGTGGAACAGGAGTACCGGAACCTTGATCCTGTGCGCGTTGCGTGCCGGGGAGCCTTCGCGCACCTGCGGCCCTTCGCCGATGAATTCCCTCGTCAGAGCGTAATTGCTCCAGTTGCGCCACTCCTCTTTGGCCTCCTCGAGGTCGGTCACGGGTGCGATCGCGACCACGGCCTTGAACACCGTGGGATCGGTGACCGCCGCCTGCAGTGCCGCATAGCCGCCGTACGACCAGCCGACGATCCCGAGTTTGCCCGGTTGGGCGATTCCTTGCGCGAGCAGCCAGCGCCCCGCGTCCAGCACGTCGCCTATGGCCGTGGGCCATGAACGAAAGCCGTTGTGCTGGTACCAGGCGTCACCATAGCCCCCGGATCCGCGGAAGTTGGGTTGCAACACCACAAAGCCGCGCGCCGCGTAGAACTGAGCCAGCCAGTCGAACCCCCACTCATCGCGTGCATCGGGGCCGCCATGAGGCATGACGATGGCCGCCAGGCCCCTGGCATTTTCCTTGCCGGGCGGGATTGTCAGGTACGCTGGTACCTCGGTGCCGTCCTTCGCCGCATAGCTGATCGGCTTGACGGTGGCGAGTGTCGCACCGTCCAACTCCTGTCTCTTTGCCAGCAGCGGCCGCAGCTGATGCAACCGACGGTCGTACAGGTAGTAAGCGCCGGGATCGTTGTCGCGGCTGGCAAATACGAGCAGCTTGCTCTCGTCCGCACTCGCGTCGAGGATCCGCACTCCCGGGTGCTGCGGCAGCGCGTGCTCGAGAGAATCGACTATTTTCTTGATGTCGGCGTCAAAATAGAACGCGCGCCTGATATCGGTCACATAACTGACGCCGACGACGCGATGACGTCGCCCGATGCCGATCAGATCTTCCACATCGACATCCGCACTCGAGTAGATCAACTCCTCGCGCAAGGATCCGTCCAGCGCGACCGCGACAATGGCCATCCTCCCGTCCATTTTCTTGACCCCGAACGCGACGTTGCGCTCACGATCGACGGCGTAGGGCAGGAACCCGCTGTGATCGACGAAGTTGTAATCGCTGAGGTTCTGCCAGTCGCGCGAGTCTGCGCGCCGGTAACGAAAGTGGACGATACCCGAATCCTGCCCGCCCGGACCGTGTGTTGCATTCACCTCCATGACGCGCACCGTGCCCTGCCCATCGCTGACATAGCGCGTTGCCCCGGACAGCGGAGGCTCGACCGTCCGCGACTGCAACGTTCGCGTGTCCAGCAGGTCGACAGCCAGTCCCTCCTTCGAAGATCCGATTTTCGAGCCGAGATGGACGTCGGGCAGATAATGGCGGCTCATCAGGACGGCACCGTCCCGATCGGGCAGCCAGTCGATGACGCTGCCTCCGCCCAGCGCCAAGCCGCGGGTGTAGAAGTTGTTTAACGTGCTCAGCAGTTTGGGATTGCTGCCGTCGGCATTGACCGCGACCACCCGGTTGACCGGTACCAGGGTGATCATCGGGTCCTGCAGGATGCCATAGACCGTGCACACGAGACGATCGTTGGACACCCAATCGCATCCGGCCAGGCGCTCCGGTTTGCCGCCGGCCACGAGTGCGATCTTGGGTTTCGCGCCCTCCTCGAGGCGCACCGTATACAGAACCGAACCCATTCCTTGAGTAGGTGCGACGTAGGCGACACTGTTGCCATCCGGAGAAAGACTGACGTCGGCGGCACTGGGGCGTGCTCCGAACGCCGCCGCGGCGTCAAAAGCGCTGACCTCAGGTGCAGCCAGTATGAAACCGAGGAGCGCTATCGCCGCCACCACACCGATTTGCATTGTTGTAAACCCCCCAACTACACCGACCGGGCGCCTCAGTGCGCGCCGATGAGCGCGCTATAGCCGTTCCAGACGATCTCGATCCCGATGCACATGAGGATGAACGCCGACAGGCGCACCAGCACTTCGAGCCCGGTCTCGCCCAGCAGGCGTGCGATGTTCTCGGCGAAGCGGTACGCCAGATAGATCGTGACGGCGATCGCCACCACCCCGAGCACCGCACCGGTTGCGTGCTCGGCGAGCTGCGACAGCCCCGCAGGGCCCGCCGGCTTGCGGCTGCCGATGGTGATCGCGACCGACATGGAGCCCGGTCCGACCGTGAGCGGCATGGTGAGCGGATAGAAGCTGCCGACCTTCTTTCCCGGTCCGCCCTGCAGGCCGGCAGAGCCGGCGTGATCCGACCAAGCCTCCTGTGTCAGGAGTTTCCAGCCGAGGGCTGCGACCACCAGTCCCCCGGCGATGCGCACCACCGGCAGCTCGATGCCGAAGAACTCCAGCAGCCAGGGCCCGAGCGTCATGGATCCCAACAGCAGGGCGAAGCCGTTTATGGCCGCTTTGCGCGCCAGCACCGGCCGCTCCGCAGCGGGCAGGCCAGCGGTCAGAGCGAGAAAGAAAGGAGCGGCCTCGAGCGGATTGACGATGGGGAACAGGCCGGCGAACGTCAGCAGGAACGCGCTGGCGACACTGTTCACTGCGCCGGCGCGCTGAGCAGTTGATCGATGGCGCCTTCCACTTTCTTCGCCCGCTCATCTCCCACGTGCATTTCACCGGGTACGGCGCCGTACAGCAGTCCATCGCGTCCGATGAGATAGAAGGTCGGCCAGTACTGGGTGTGCATCGCGCTCCAGTAGGAGGAGTCTGCGTCGATCATCACCGGATTGTGGATGCCCAGCCGCGCGACCGCTTTGCGCACGCCCTCGGGGAGTCTCTCCGCCGCGAGCTCCGGGGTGTGCACGCCCACGATCACCAGCCCGGCGGCGCCCTTGGCACGCTCGAGGGATTCCACCCAGGCTCGTGAGTTGAGGCAATTCACGCACTCGAAAGCCCAGAACTCCACCAGCACCACCTTGCCCTTGAGCCCGGCGAGTGTCAGGGGCGCGGAATTGATCCAGTCATCGGCGCGGTGGTGGGTGAACTCCGGCGGCGCGCTCGGGGCCGCCAGCGCCGCGATCGACCAGACGGCGAGCGCCGGCAGTGCGCTGCGCGTGATCCCTTTCATATACCATTGCGTCCAGGGCATCTTTTTACAGTATGAACGGCAGGATTTGCATTGTCACCGGGGCCACGCACGGCATCGGGCGCGCGACCGCGCGGGCCCTGGCTGCGAGCGGCGCGACCGTCCTGGTCCACGGCCGCGACCTCGCCCGCGCTCGCGCCGTGGCCGAGGACATCAGCCGCGACACCGGCAACCCCGAGGTGCGCTTCGTGCAGGCGGATTTTGCGCAGCTCGCACAGGTGCGGCGCCTGGCGCAGGAGCTGCAGTCGCTCCTGCCGCGCCTCGACGTGCTGATCAACAATGCCGCGGTGATGGCCGCCGCACGGGCGCGCAGCGCGGAAGGGTACGACCTGACCTTCGCGGTCAATCACCTGGCGCCGTTCCTGCTCACCAACCTGCTGCTGGACAAGCTGAAAGCTTCCGCGCCCGCGCGCGTGATCGTGGTGGCCTCCGAGGCCCATCGGCGCGCCACGCTCGACTTCGGTGATCTCATGAACGCCGGGGCTTCAGGGTGGTGGACCGCCTACGAGCGCTCCAAGCTTGCCAACGTGCTGTTCGCGCGCGAGCTGGCCCGGCGCCTCGCCGGAACCGGGGTCACCGTGAACGCGCTGCACCCGGGCGTGGTCAGGAGCCAGCTGTTTCGCAGCGGCCCGGCGTTGCTGCGCGTGCTGCTGTGGAGTGTCGGACGGCTGTTCATGCTCTCCCCGCAGCAAGGCGCGCGGGGCAGCGTGTATCTGGCGACCGCATCCGAGCTCGACGCTGAGTCCGGCGGCTACTACCGCGGCTGCCGGCGCGTGGCGCCGAGCGCCGCTGCGCAGAGCGAGGCGTGCGCCGCACATCTGTGGCAGGAGAGCGCGCGCCTGACGGGGCTGGCCGCATGAGCCGGGCCTTCGTGCGCGAGTCCGACGGGGATTCGGCGGCGCTGCCGGAGCGCGCGCTGAGCACTCATCCGAACTTCGTCACGCCGCGCGGCCTTGCGGCGATCGAGGCGCGCGTGCGCGAGCTGGAAGGGGAGCGCCAGGCGGCGCGCGACAGCGGTGATGCGGCGGCGCGCGCGCGCGCGGAGCGTGACCTGCGCTACTGGGGCGCGCGCCGCGCCAGTGCCCGCGTGGTCGGGCCGGCGGCGGTCGCGGACCGGGTGCGTTTTGGCATGCGTGTGAGCTTGCAGCTCGATACCGGCGCGACTCACACGTTCCGGCTGGTCGGCGAGGACGAAGCGGACGCCGCCCATGGACTCCTGAGCTGGGTGGCGCCGCTTGCCCAGTCGCTGCTGGGCAAAGCGGTCGGCGAGCGCGTGCCTTTTCAGGGAGTCGAGGCGCTGATCGTCAGTATCGAGCCGTGAGGTAGCTGCGCCAGTACGCGCTGCACGATGCGCTCGAGGCGCTCGGCGTGCAGCTCGAGAAAGCCGCTTGCGGCGCGCACCCGGCGCGCCACGTCCGGCGCGAGCCGCCGCTGCGCGCGGTACATGCGAGTGCGCACGGTGGTGTCGTGCACGCCGAGGGAAGCGGCGGTTTCGATGCCGCTGATTCCTTCCACCACCCGCAGCACGAACACGGTGCGAAACACCTCCGGCAGGCCGCCGATCGCGTGCTCGAGCTCGCGCCGCTCCTGCGCCTCATCGGCACCAGCGCCCGCGGGCGCTGCGGCCTGCCGCGGCAGCACGAGCGGCCCGGATCGAGCGCTGGCGCGCAGCGAGCGCGCCTGGTTGTACGCCAGGCGCGTCAGCCAGCAGGAGAATTTTCCTGCGGGCGCGTAACGATTCAGATCGCCGAATGCCGCCCGATACGCATCCTGCACCGCCGACTCCGCCGCATCCTCATCCAGCAGCACGCTGCAGGCGACGCGGAACATGCGCCGGCTGTAGCGCCGGATCAGTGCCTCGATCGCACGTTCCTCCCTGGCGCGTGCGCGCTCGATGAGCAGCAGGTCGGGCAGCTCGTCCGGTGCGGCCGCGGTGTCGGCGCGCCGCGCGCGCGCCCCGCTCGCCTCGAGGATACGGACCTGAGTCACTGGTTCCAGCATGGGCGTCGACCTCAAATGTGTATCCTATGGTTGGCCATGACAAAGAGACCGGCCCGCATCGCGGGCTATTGCGCCGCGTGCGCCTGGGCGCTGTGCGCGCTTCAGCCCGCGCCCGGCGTCGAGCCCGGCCCCGCCGGCGCGGCGCGGGTGCACCCGCAACGCTGGCCGAAGCTGCAGCCGGTACCGCCGCGCGATCCGAGCCTCGAGAGGCGCATCGACCTGCTGCTCGGGCGCATGACGCCCGGGCAGAAGGTCGGTCAGCTCATCCAGGCCGATATCGACAGCATCACTCCCGATGACCTGCGTCACTATCCCCTCGGGTCCATTCTGAACGGCGGCAATTCCTCGCCCCACGGCGATAAGCTCGCTCCACCCGGTGAGTGGCTCACCCTCGCCGACCGGTTCTATGACGCTTCGCTCGCCGCGCCCGGGTCGCCGGGAATCCCCGCCCTGTGGGGGGCGGATGCGGTGCATGGGCACAACAACATCCCCGGAGCCACGATTTTTCCGCACAACATCGCCCTCGGAGCGACGCGCGACCCGCACCTCATCCGCCGCATCGGCGAGATCACCGCGCTCGAGGTGCGGGTCACCGGGCTCGACTGGGCGTTTTCCCCCACGGCCGCGGTGGCGCGTGATGAGCGCTGGGGACGCACCTACGAGAGCTACTCGCAGAATCCCGCACTGGTGCGCCGCTACGTCGCCGCCATGGTGCGCGGCCTGCAGGGCACGCCGGGAACCCCCCAGTTTCTCGATGCCGCGCACGTGATTGCCACGGCGAAGCACTTTCTCGGTGACGGCGGCACCGGCGGTGTGGACCAGGGCGACAACGGCGCCAGCGAGAGCGAGCTGCGCGACGTCGACGCCGCCGGCTACCAGGCCGCTCTCGGCGCCGGCGCACAGACCGTCATGGCGTCCTACTCCAGCTGGCACGGTGTGAGGATGCACGGCTACCGCGCACTCCTCACCGATGTGCTGAAGGGCCGCATGGGCTTCGATGGCCTGGTGCTCGGGGACTGGAACGGCCATGCACAGCTGCCGGGATGCACCCCCGACAGCTGCGCCGCGGCGCTCAATGCCGGACTCGACGTGTTCATGGCGCCCGACGGCTGGCGCGCGCTACATGCCCACACACTGGCGCAAGTGAGGTCCGGCGAGATCTCCGCCGCGCGGCTCGACGATGCGGTGCGCCGCGTGCTGCGCGTCAAGCTGCGCGCGCACCTGGATCGCGAGGGACGTCCGTCGTCGCGGCCGTTCGCGGGCCGCTTCGAGCTGCTGGGCGCGCCGGCGCATCGTGCGGTGGCGCGCCAGGCGGTGCGCGAATCGCTGGTGCTGCTGAAGAACCACCAGCACCTCCTGCCCCTGTCCCCGCACGTGCAGGTGCTGGTGGCGGGTGATGGGGCCGATAACATCGCCAAGCAAAGCGGCGGCTGGACGATCACCTGGCAGGGCACCGAGCCCAACCAGGACTTTCCGCACGCGCAATCGATCTACGCGGGCATCGCGCGCTGCGTCACGGCCGCGGGCGGCACGGCGCGGTTGAGCGAGGCGGGCGAGTTCCACACCCGTCCCGACGTCGCGATCGTGGTGTTCGGCGAGAACCCGTACGCGGAAGGGGCGGGCGATGTGCCCACGCTCGAATACAGTCCGGGCGACAAGCGCGACCTGGCGCTGCTGCGCCGCCTGCGCGCCGCGCAGGTGCCGGTGGTCGCCGTGCTGCTCTCCGGCCGTCCGCTATGGGTGAACGCCGAGCTCAACGCCGCCGACAGCTTCGTGGCCGCCTGGCTCCCGGGACCCGAGGGCGAGGGCGTCGCCGATGTGCTGTTCCGCGCGCCCGACGGCTCGGTGCGCTACGACTTTCGCGGCAAGCTGCCGTTCTCCTGGCCGCGTTCAGCGCGCGTGCCGGCCGTGGATTCCGGCGAGCCGCCGCTGTTTCCTTACGGCTACGGACTCACCTACGAGGACGGGGGCGAGCTTCAGCCGCTGCCCTGATCCCCCCCGCCCGCGCCCACCGCTACCCAGGCGAGATCGGAGTTCGATACCGAGCCGAGGTTGAAATTGCGGGCGCTGGCTGCCATGCGCGTGAGCGCCTGCGCGAGCGGCATCGGCGGCTGTGTGTCGCCCTTCTTGGCCTTGTGGAAGCGCACCGGGTTGATGCGGGCGACGACGTAGTTGCGCAGGTATGGGGACTTGAAGCCGCGCGCCTGCAGGGTAGCGATGATCCCCTTGACGCGGGCGTCGATTTCAGTGAGGCGCGCAGCGTGGTCCTCGCGTTGCCGCAGGCTCACCGCGAGCGTGCGCTCGCTGAAGCGGTCGACCTTCTTCAGGAACGCGCTGTAAGCGCCGCCCGCAAAGCGCGGCGACTTCTCATACACGATGCCGAGGGTCAGCAATTCCGCCGCCTCGAACTCCGCAGCGTATGCGTCCTCGCGTTCGCGCCCGCGGCGCCTGGCGAGGTTGCGCGCCATGCGGATCACCTCCAGGCTGCGGTCCTTGAGGTTGTGAGCCTTCTCGGTGTTGAGCGCGAGTATCCGGTAGGCAAGCGATTCGTCGGGCGAGATCAGCGCCGTGATCTGTTTCAGCCCCAGTACCTTGCCCGCGGCCAGGCGATGGCGGCCGTTGGGTGTCCACAGCCGCCCGTCCTCGCCGCGCACCACGATCAGCGGATCGAGGAACGCGGCCGTCTCGTCGATCTTGGCGGCCAGACGCTTGGCGTGCGTGGGTGAGAGGTCGCGCTGAAAGGGCGTGGGCTGCAGCGCATTCAGCGGCAGGCTCGCCAGCAACAGGGCGCGGCCTCCGAGCGGCTCGCGGTATGCGCCGATGGGAGCACCGCCCGCCTCGCGCACCAATGCCGCGAGCGGCGCGACCGCCGGACTGTCGATCGCGATGGCAACTTCCGCCGCGTCGAGCCCGCGCGCCTGCCTGCCGGGTGCGAGCCGCCCGCGGCGCGCCCGGCGTGCGGCGCCGCTGCGCGTGCGCGCCGCGGCGCTGTGGCTGCGTGTTGCCATGGTGTCATTTCTCCAGCGGAGCAGTGTGCGAGAATGACCGATTACGCAGGATGTTGCCATGGATTCCTTGAGCCGCGCGGAGCAGTTGCCGGCGCAGCGCCTCGATGCGGCCGGTCGCGCGCACGTGGATCAGCGTGCGGTGCTGGCGCTCGCCCTGCCGCTGATGGCGAACAGCGCGGTGCAGATCGTCCTCAATCTCACCGACATGTGGTTCATGGGGCGCATTTCCACCAAGGCGCTCGCGGCGGTCGGCGCGGTGCAGTGGCTGGTGATCGTCGCGGTGCTGGTGCTGGGCGGCGCGGGCACCGCGGTGCAGACGCTGGTGGCGCAGAATTTCGGTGCGCGCCGCTACCGGCGCGCGGGCCAGGCGGTATGGACCGCGTTGTGGGCGATGGCCTGCGCGGCGCCGCTGTTCGTGCTGGTGGGCGCCGCGCGCCACCTGATTCTCGCGCCGTTCGGGTTCGATCCGCAGGTCGAGCAGCTCGCCTCCGCGTTCTGGTTTCCGCGTGTCGGGGGCGCCTGCGTCGGAGCCGC
>WNFQ01003052.1_pt1 | contig 31978 bp, 24 predicted proteins | sample 5400171 | NCBI WGS metagenome assembly WNFQ01 (sample SAMN13153356, study PRJNA577476) | soil metagenome | isolation source: 20 cm soil under Madrone tree | place: USA:California | collected 2016-06-14
CGTCCACTCGGAATGCGTTCCTATGTAAAGAAGCTTAGACGGAGGTCATCAATGGCAAGAGGAAGCAAAAAGAAATACACATCAAAGCAGAAGAGAAAGGCATCGAAGATTGAGAGAGGCTACAAAAAGCGCGGCGTTAGCAGCAAAGAGGCGGAGCGTCGCGCATGGGCAACGGTAAACAAATCAGATAAGGGTGGCCGGAAGAAAGGTGGAGGAGGTCGCGGGAAAAAGCGCAGCAAAGCGAGTTCCCGGAAAGGTGGACGAAAAGGCGGCCGCAAATAACGCTGGGAATCTCGCCACCCGCGGGCGTTCGGCGTCGAGATCGAACGGCGAGCGCGATTCGATGCTCGGGAGACGTGAACTGACTTTTCTTTTAATCAGGTTCGTTTCTTCCGTGCAGCCTTGGCTCCTTTTTTGCCGAGAGCGGTTCGAGTCTTTCTCGGCAAATGCGCAATCGTTCTCTTTCGCCGTGCAGCTTTCGCAGCTTTCTTGATGTTTCGTTTGGCAGCGGCTCGTTGTTTTTTCGTCGTCATATTTTCGGGGAATTGAAAATCTACCGTATCTCGACGTTAACCATTCACGATGGTGCCGCCGTTTGGATGTAGAACCTGGCCTGTCATGTAAGAAGAATCGTCGGACGCAAGAAACACATAGCTGGGGGCGATTTCCTCGGGTTGGCCAGCGCGACCGAGCGGAACGTCGGACCCAAATGTTGCCACCTCTTTTGCGGGAAACGTCGATGGAATGAGTGGCGTCCAGACCGGTCCCGGAGCGACGCCATTCACTCTGATGCATCTGTCTGCGAGCGTCTGCGAGAGCGAGCGCGTAAAAGATGTTATTGCACCTTTGGTCGAAGAATAGTCCAGCAAATGCGCGCTGCCTTTGTACGCAGTGACCGAAGTTGTGTTGATGATTGCAGCGCCTTTTTTCAAATGTTTCATGGCTGCTTTCACCATGAAGAAAAAGGAAAAAATATTTGTCCGAAATGTTCGTTCCAGTTGCTTCTCACTAATTTCTTCGATTGAGTCCTGCGGGTGTTGTTCGGCCGCATTGTTTACCAAGATGTCGATTCTGCCGAACTTCTTTACAGTTTGGTCGATAGCTTTTCGACAAAAGTCTTCCTGGCCGACGTCGCCTTCGATCAACAGGCATTTACGCCTATGTTCTTCCACCAAACGCCTGGTTTCATTCGCATCCTTTCGTTCTTCGAGGTAAACAACTGAAACATCGGCGCCCTCCTTGGCGAACGCGATGGCAACAGCGCGGCCAATCCCACTGTCGCCTCCGGTGATGATCGCCACCTTATCCTGCAGTTTTCCACTGCCGCGATGCTTTTCGTCCTCGGCGCGCGGCCGCGGCCTCATCTTGTGTTCGCGGCCAGGCTGCTGTCGCTGATGTTGCGGCGGCTGAAGCTTCTTCTCTTTGGGCATACGACCTCCGCGCGCCGCGAGTCACGCTGGTATCTTACCGCCGGCGCTTCCGCGTGCGTGCTGCTTTCTTCGCGGCGGCCGAGCGCGATCGTGCAGACCGTTGCCTGGCGACGCGCTTCGCATGTTTCGACAAGGCTTGCTTCGACGCTGATCGACGGGTCTCGCGCTTAAGCGCGCGTTTGGTTGCACGGGAGCGTTTCGCGGAAGGTTTTTTGCGGCGCCCGGCGCGGCCCTTTGTCAGATCGCGCTTGGCCTGACGTTTCGTTCGTTGCTTGCCGCGTTTTGGAGGCGGCAACTTTACTCCGGCCCGCCGCGCTTTGGAGAGCCCTATTGCGATCGCTTGCTCTGGCGATCGGGCGCCATGTTCACCTTCTCGAATGTGTTCCATTTCCTCGCGCACAAACTCGCCAGCTTGAGTGCTGGGCGATTTGCCTTCACGCTCGTCCTCGCGCGCGCGTTCAATTGTTTCTTCTTCTGGCATAACAAAATGATTTCGCCTTTAGCCGCTTGTTTGGACGTAATAAATAACGCTACGTTTTCGAGAGCCACGCTGAAATCGAATCCCTGATTTCAGCGGGGGCGGGAACCCTACTTTCGCTTCTTTGTGTGATTTCCGATGAGTCGTTTGGCCACGGCTGGTCCCTTGCGGGCTCTCGGCTTGAATTTCTTGCCGCGCGCATCGTTGTAAGAAACAAAGAAGTGCTCAATTTCGTCTATTAACTTTGAATCCAGCTTCTGTAGCGATTTCAAAGCTCCATTAGTATGTGATTCTGCGGCGACCGCGATCAGACGATCATTGCGTTCGGTTTTGTCGGCCTCAATTTGCTCCGCTTCGATCACTCCGAGCAGCCGCGTTTCGACGAGGCATCCGATAAACACGGGCTCGTCCATTAACACGAGAACATCGAGAGGATCGCCGTCTTCAGCGACGGTGCCCGGGATCGATCCGAAGTCGAATGGAAAGACAGTGCCATGAGGCAAAACTGCCTTCAGCTTGTAAGCGTTAATCTTGAAATCGAACGCATATTTGTTGCGGCTACCTTTCGGAGTATCGATTACGACGTTTAGATTTCCCGATTTACGATCAAACGGTTTTAACTTGCGCAATAACTTCATACTGAAAACTTCTTTGTCCGTGCGATAAGGCGAAAAGTATCAGAGCAAAAAAGCGGCGGGAGTTACCCCCCACCGCTTGTTGATCCAAAGGAACCAGTCTTATCGTCCCTCTTGCCGACCGCCGCCCTGTTGACCGCCACCCTGTTGACCGCCGCCCTGTTGGCCGCCACCCTGTTGACCGCCACCCTGTTGACCGCCACCCTGTTGGCCGCCACCCTGTTGGCTGCCGCCTTGTTGGCCGCCATCTTGTTTTTCACGCTCGTTTGGATTTTTTTCTGTATCCATGATGCCTTTCTTTGTTATTGAATCAGTTGTTTGGGTTCGGTCGCACTTCGCGACTTGACCTTTGTAATCAAATCGGCTTCGAAGGCGATTCGGACTGAAACACACCATCGGGGTGGCGGATGGTTGTCTTATCAGGCAAAACCGTAGGGGCACGCCATCACGTGATTTGGTTGAGACACGCTGTCATTTGGCAGCTATGGTCGGCGGGTTTTTCAGTCGCTCACATGACGCTGTGAATCGCGCTTATGATGAATCTGGCAACATGCTTTGAGTTGCGGAATTCAAACTGCGCATCGCGGCGATCATGCGTGCCAACCCTGAAGCAAATCCCTGCTCCACTGCGACCGATACTCGCTTTTAGTCCGTCGCAAGAAGCGGGCGACGTACCGGAAACCAAAAGTCTCTAAGTTTAATCTTCCCCTTCGGCTGATTGTGGTGGCGTGCTTGGCCTGCTTATAGACGTGTCCTCAATAGCTTTGCGCCGCGATTTTTTCTTTTCATTCGGACTGGTTGTGCTTTCCGGAGGAAACTTCTCGGTTATCTCTGGTGATGCGGTTTCGCCGCGATCAACCGATGGCCGTGCATTAATGGCCCTCGCGCTTCGTATTGCTTTTGGTGAATGATTCGCGCTTGAAACCTCATAGGAACCCGCGGCGGAAGAAGCGTGCATACGCGCTGAAGGTTTTTCGTTCGGCGAGCCGGTTCCGCCTGCGGCCGGGGAAGCTACTTGTCCTGGACTGGCAGTTGCTCCCGCTGTTCCGGTTACATCCGTTCCCGCTGGGACGGCCGTACGCGGACCGGGGCTAACACCGTAGTAGCTATAGATATTGTTGATGAAATCGGGCCTCGCATATTCATCCATCCGCGTGTACTCGAACGGCTGAGCGTGGTAGATCTTGTCCCTATCGACGTTAACCGTAAGAACGCTCAGATCGGATGTGGGGGAATATACCGCCCATGGAATTGCAACAAACTTGCCGCCACCGCTAATAACACCTGTCCCTGCACCACCAGTGGAAACAACGGTGTAAGCCATGCAGCCATTGCCACGGTCGATTACGACGTCTTTAACTACGCCGATTTCTCTACCGTCGGACGATTTAACTTTCCTGCCGACTAATTTGCTGGTTTGAATATAGCTGGAGTTGCTGCTCGAACCGTTAGGAATCTCACTTTGGCCTGATATCGCAGCAGCCACACCTACAATGACAGCAGTGGCTCCGTACCAGATTAACGTCTTCATAAGCTTTTCAGAAATAGTGTAGTCAATGCTCTCGATAAAGCATCGCCGACGCTCGTACGCTTAGATGTAGGATTTGAAAAGCATTTTGGCCTTGACGCTCGATATACGCGCGCTCTAACCAGCGCTCGCCTTTGCTCTGGCATGCTGCACTTCGCCTGCTTGAGCATTGGTGTTGACCTCAACTCGCGCATCTGCGCGCCGGTATTCAGCAGGAAAAGCTATCTCCAGAAACTTTGCCGCTGCGCGCTAATCATTCTCAGCCGCTCGCTTGATGCACTGGAGCATCCTTCGACACAGGAGGGACGGCGCGCCTAGTCTGTTTCTCTATGTTTCTCCGCAGTTCCGATCAGCCTTTGGTCGCGTCGCGCAGATGTTTAACACGATCATGCGCCTCTTTGATCTGGGTGTATTGACGCGAGACAATCTGCTGCACCGGCAGAGACAAATCATTATTTACCGCCTTCCTGAATTCTTCGACTGCGGAATCTTCGCCGCGCTCGCACTCAGCCAATATGGCATGGTCACCGCCTCCGGTAAGAGCCGATTTCAGATTGATCCAGCCGCGATGTAGTGCACCGGAAGCGCTGCCGCTCATCTTCGCGTCCCGTTCGTCTGGAGTCGCGGCGTGGCTGCGGAGCTCTATCGCGAAACGCGCGCGCTGGCGCGAATATTCTTCGAAGGTTGATTTCAATTGCGGGTTCTTGACGGCTTCAGCGGCTTGTTTGAAACCTTCCTGACCGTCCTTAAGAGTTTCGATCAAATTCTCGATAGTCTTGTTTTGGTTTTCCATACAAGGGTACTCGCATCCCGCGTGTCGTACGCGCGTATTTTGGCCATTTGAATGTTCGCCAGCGTATTGGAATCAAACCAGGCACATACTGCGGCTCATGAGCGAAAAGGCTTCTGACCTACGGCTAAAGTCCGCATGCGCAGCGAACAATGAAACATGACGAACGTTCCTTTTTGGATCGACAGCGCACCTATTCAGAAGTTCCCGAAGCTACAAAAGAACATGAGCGTCGATGTTGTGGTTGTCGGAGCGGGGGTAACCGGTATCATGACTGCCTATCTCTTAAAACAGACCGGATTGACGGTCGCATTAATCGAGCGCGAGCGCGTAGCCTCAATCGATACTGGCCATACGACCGCTCACCTCACGTATATCACCGACGTCGAGCTCCGAGAATTAGCGCGCAATTTTGGGCAGGATCATGCCCAGGCCGCGTGGGACGCGGGCGCAGCCGCTATTGATGAGATCGAGCGGATCGTTGGAAAGGAAATGATCGAGTGCGAATACACGCGCGTGCCCGCTTACATCCACGTCTGTGTAGGCGGTCCTTCCAAAAAGGAAGCTCCCTTACTCAAGAAAGAAGCTGATCTCGCTGCGAAACTCGGATTTGATGCGGTTTATTTGGAGTCAGCCCCGTATTTTAATTTGCCGGCGGTGCGGTTTGCCAATCAGGCCAAGTTTCATCCGAGGAAATATCTTCGATCATTGGTTAAGAAAATTCCTGGCAACGGCTCGTACGTTTTCGAGAAGAGCGCGGCGAGCGAGTTCGACGCAAAGCAACGCCGCGTTAAGCTCAACCGCAATTGGATCAGTTTCGATCGCGTGGTGATGGCAACAAACAATCCACTTGTGGGCTTGGCCAGTATCACCGCCGCGACACTTTTCCAAACAAAGCTCTCTCTCTATACGAGCTATGCGCTCGGTGGCCGAGTCCCATCCGGAACCCTGCCCGAAGCGCTTTTCTGGGATACCCGGGATCCTTACGATTACCTGCGTATCGATCGACATCGCGACTTTGATTACCTCATCTACGGAGGTGAGGATCACAAAACGGGCCAAAAGAAACAGACTCAAAGAGCTTATGCGCGGTTGTTGGGACGTCTGAAAAAAATCATTCCCGAGGCTCGGGTTGATCATCGCTGGTCAGGACAGGTAATCTGTACGCCGGACGGTTTGCCTTACATTGGCGAAAATGCCGAACACCAGTTTGTGGCCACCGGGTATTGCGGCAACGGCATTACGTTTGGAACCGTAGCGGCCATGATGGCGCGCGACTGGGTTACCGGAAGAAAAAACCCGTGGACGGATCTCTTTGCCGTTGACCGAAAAAAAATCAAAGGCGCTACATGGAATTATGTCCGAGAAAACAAGGACTATCCGTATTACATGATCAAGGATCGGATAGCCCGGCCCGAAGCTGAGTCGGTTCGGGAGATTAAACGTGGCCAGGGTATGGTGGTCGGTTCGCGAGGAAAGAAACGTGCCGTTTTCCGCGATCGCAACGGGGACCTTCACCAGCTCTCACCTGTCTGCACTCACCTTGGCTGTCTTGTCAGATGGAACCCTGCTGAATCAACGTGGGATTGTCCTTGTCACGGCTCGCGTTTCAAACCTACTGGCGAAGTGATTGCCGGGCCCGCTGAAGAAGCGCTGGCCCCTATCTAAAATTTGGCGCCTATTAGTGACCCATGAAGGAGTTGGACTCGTATCTGAATGATCATCTCGCTGGCTCTGTCGGCGCGCTAGAGCTGATTGGCCACTGGGCGACTGCCCACAAAGGCGAGCCACTCGGCGCTTTCTTTGCGGACTTGGAAGGTCAGGTCAAAGCAGATCAGGATACGTTATGCAGTGTCATGGGTTCGCTCCGCGTTGAAGAAAGCAAGGTGCGCCAGGCCGGGGCATGGATAGCGGAAAAGGTTGGCCGCGCGCGATTGAAGATCGCAGGCGATGACGCTAGCAGCCTGGGGTTGGTGCTTACGTTGGAAGGATTAATCATGGGAATTACCGGAAAGAAACTGCTGTGGCATGGCCTAGCCGCGGCGAAACTGCCTCACCTAAACGGGTACGACTTCGAGGAGCTGCAGCGTCGGGCCCAACAACAAATTGAGCGAATAGAAGCTGAACGAATGCGGGCAGTCCAACAGACGTTTGCGCGCACCGCTAGCTCGCAATGACGGTTTTCTCATGGGGACGCCTGGGACAAAGACAGGTAACGGCAAAGCAGCCGAAGCGGCGTTCGATACAGATACTGCCGAAGCGGCAGAGGAAGCGGGGCTGCAATACGTTAGCGATGATCGACCGGGCTACACGCGCAAAGCAAACAATGGCGAGTTCGAATATTTAGATACGCAAGGCAAAACAATTCGCGACGAGAAACGTCTCGTCCGAATCAAACGTCTGGCAATTCCGCCGGCATGGACGGATGTTTGGATTTGTCCTTCCTCCGTTGGTCACATTCAGGCCACCGGTCGCGACGCACGTCGGCGGAAGCAATATCGTTATCACGAGCGTTGGCGGGAGCAGCGCGATGAAAACAAATTCGGTCGCCTTGCCGATTTTGCCACGGTACTGCCAAAAATTCGGCGGCGAGTCGCTCAGGACATGAGATTGCCCGGTCTGCCGCTGCAAAAGGTCCTCGCAACAGTTGTGCGGTTGCTTGAACGAACTTTCATTCGGGTCGGCAATGAAGAATACGCACGCGAAAACAAATCATTTGGGCTAACCACCATGCGGACCCGGCATGTCACGGTGAAGGGCGATCGACTGCGTTTTCGTTTTCGTGGAAAGAGCGGGAGGCAACACGAAGTGGATATGACGGACCGGCGCATCGCGAAAATTGTTTCAAAGTGCCAGGACTTGCCGGGCCAGGAGTTATTCCAATATGTAAACGGCGACGGCGAAGTACGGGACGTAACATCGCAGGATGTGAATGATTACTTGCGGGAAATCACAAACGAAAATTTCACGGCAAAGGATTTCCGGACATGGGCTGGAACCGTGCTGACGGCAGTCGCGCTCAGCGCCCAAGGCGATTTCGAAACAAAGAAAGAGGCGAAAGCGAATGTGAAAACGGCAATTTGTGCCGTGGCACAATTTCTGGGCAACACGCCGGCTATTTGCCGCAAATGTTACGTTTATCCGGCCATTGTCGAAGCTTACCTGAGTCGAACGCAAATTGCCGGATTGGAACCGGCGATTAAGAATCCTGACGAGATCAATCTGCGAACGGTGGAGCGCGCTCTTGTGAAATTTCTCCGCGGGCGACAGTCCACTAATACGACTTAAGTATTTGTGGCCGCCGCCGGCTGCAGTGAGAGCCCACGACGAACGCAATCGTCGAGTTCACCAGCGCGTGGCTAGCTCGTCGCAAACTTTCCCGGTATGCCCTTAAGTTACGTCTCTGCCTGTACTTTACGGCGTCGGCGCAGGTGACTCTGCAGGCGACTCCGCGGGTGACGGCGAAGGCATCTCAGATGCTGAGCCCTCGGTCTTTGGCGGATTTCTCTTTGCGCCAGAGGCCTTGTGCCGCGTTCGCGATGGCGTCGGCGTCGCTTTGGTAACTGCCGGTGCTGTTGTGGTAGTCGCAGTTGTTCCTTGCTGCTGACAAGAAGAAGCGACGAACGCCATCCCGATAATGGCGCCAATTAAACACAATACGTATTTGTTCATAGGTTGTTAGTCTCAGTTCGAGTGAAGCAGAATGTTTGGTCGCATAAAAAGCTCAGAATGCGGGACTAGCGAAGCATTTTGAGCGCAGATGCCGCTCGGGCAAGCTTTTTCGAGCTCTGATTTTCACGCCCAAATGTCTCCAAGAACCAAGGGATCCTGTTCGAGCACCGGTCGACCCAAACACCGCCGCGATCGCAGTTTCAGCGAGTAACGACACTTTTTATCGTTTCAAAAGCGCGAGCGATTTGCCTTCGCGGTGTTCCACCTGATCCATGGTGCACTGGCGAGGACCTTTGTCGGCACGCCATCGAACGATTTTCGTACCGTGGCGGAACCGGCCGCCGGTAAAATGATCGTAGGCAACTTCTACGACAATTCGCGGATCGACTGGTTCCCATTCGCCGGTGCGCTCGGTGCTCCAACGGCTCGGTCCGCCAGGCGCGTTGCCGGTGAATCCGGGCGGTTTTCTGAGCGCTTCAAATTTTTTCGTCAGATCCCGGCGTTGTTGTTTCGTGAAAGAGGACGTGAACCCGACGTGATGAAGCAGGCCGTCGTTTCCATACAGGCCGAGCAACAATGATCCAATAATGCGTGCACCGGTTGCGTAACGAAATCCGCCGACGACGCAATCAGCCGTGCGGATTTGCTTTACCTTTACGGCTGCAGTGCGCTCGCCGGCCGCGTAGGCAGCATCGAGACGTTTGGCGATGATACCATCAAGATCGCCGCCGGTTTGCTTGAACCATTTGTTCGCGATCTGCAGATCAGTCGTTGCCGGAGAAAGCCGGACATTTTTGGCCGACCTCAAATTCGAACGTGCGAATTGTTCGAGAAGTTGTCGCCGTTCGCGCAGAGGCGTCTTCAAATATGATTCGCCATTCTCCGCAAGCAGATCGAAGACGATGTAAATGGCGGGGTGAGCTTTGGCAAGTTTCTGCACGCGACTAGCTGCTGGGTGCAGGCGCAATTGCAATTCATCGAACGATAACGCGCCACTCACAGGAACAACCAGCTCGCCGTCCAGAACGAATTGTTTCGGGGACAATGCCGCCACGGCATCCGCAACATCGGGAAAATAACGCGCGAGCGGCTGACCGTTCTTTGATTGAAGGTAAATCTGCCCGCCGTCACGAAACGCGATGCACCGAAACCCGTCCCACTTCGGCTCATACTGCCAGTCGTCGCTAGTCGGAATTTCGCCGACTGAACGCGCTTCCATCGGCGGCAAGGGCGGTGTTAACAGCATCTTGTGATGTAGTTCGCAGCGCAATGTCTCGTGGACGGGTGACATCGGCGGTTTCGATCTCGACAAGCTGATGAGATGCTTGGTACACTCCCGGGCGATGAAAAAAATAATTCGATTATACGTATCCCTCGTATTCCTGTGTTTGATAGCTGCAGCCCCGAAAATATTAGCAGTCAGTCCGCCACCGGACGGCGGTTACCCCGGAGGCAACACGGCAGAAGGACAGAACGCGCTGTTTAGCATTACCACCGGCGGGTACAATACGGCCGTTGGTTTCCTTTCGCTCCGAAGCGACACCAGTGGCGGCTTCAACACGGCTGTTGGCGCCGGGACACTTTTCGCCAATACCGGAAACACAAATACTGCCGTTGGTGCGGGAGCGCTTTTTAGCAACAGCACTGGCGAAGATAACAACGCAGTGGGTGCCTTTGCGCTCTTTAACAATACTACCGCCTTTTTCAACAATGCTCACGGCCGTCAGGCGCTCATCAACAATGTAGATGGCAGCGAAAATAATGCGTTCGGCGATCTAGCTATGGAAGGCAACACGTCGGGCTCAAGCAACACAGCGATAGGTGATGATGCGCTCCGTTTCAACGTGGACGGAAGTGGTAACGTGGCTGTCGGGGACGAGGCGGGCACGGGTTTGGGGGCAAGCGTCAGTAATTGCATCGCGATCGGCGCACCTGGCGCAGGTCCTTTTGCTAACTTAGATAACACCTGCTTCATCGGCAGCATCTACGGTCAGGCGGTTAGCGATCCCGGCACCCAAGTACCAGTGTATGTGGATCAATTTAACAACGTTGGCGTCATCAACACGTCGTCCCGAAAACGAAAACACGATATTAAGTCGATGGACAAGGCCAGCGAAACGCTGCACCGGCTCAAGCCAGTAACCTTCAAATTCAACAGCGACTGGAGAGGCACGACGCAATATGGTTTGATTGCCGAGGAAGTCGCAGAGGTTGATCCCGAGCTCGTGGTCCGGGGCAGAGATGGTGAAGTTATGGCCGTCCATTACGAGCACATCAACAACATGCTGCTCAACGAGTTTCTGAAGGAGCATCGCAAGGTGGAGAAATTAGAAGCAACCGTTGCGGAGCTGTCATTAAAGCTCGAGCGAATCGCTGCGCGAATCCAGATGAACGATTCTGCAACACAAGTGGCGGTAACGAATCAGTAGTCAAAACAGCGGCGACTGGTCAATGGTTTGCTGTACCGGCGGTCTGCGACCGCCGGCTGGCGACGCTCGGAGAGCGCCGCTACAGAATGTGCTGCTGATTTGCAAACGCCCGTAAGTTAAGGCCGCGCGTGTTTCCACAAACCGGAGGCAGTGCCACGGACGAATGGTCGTAGAAGGATTCATCGTGGCAAAGCAGGACAATTTTTTCGCCAATGCTTTCAGCCTGCTGAAGCAAACATTTAATGAGTGGTTGCAGGACAAAGCGCCGCAATTAGGCGCCGCGCTTGCGTATTATACGGTCTTTTCACTCGCGCCGCTGATTCTGGTGCTGCTGGCGATAGTGGGAGTGATTTTTCGGGACGATCCTGCAGGCGCGTGGGGGAGAATCACTCAGCAGATGAGCTATTTTCTCGATCCAAGCGCTTTGCAGATCGTGCAGAACATTGCGCAAAAAGCGTCGCAGCCCGGAAAAAGCACCATCGCCACGATCATTGGTATGGCGCTTGCGATTTTCGGCGCAAGCGGCGTGTTCGGTCAGCTCCAGGATGCCTTGAACACTATTTGGGGCGTAAAAGCGAAACCTAGTCAGGGTATCTGGGGATTTCTGCGAAGCCGGTTTCTGTCCTTTGCAATGGTGGCCGGTATTTGTTTCCTGCTACTGGTATCTCTGGCCGTTGAAGCCCTTCTGAAAGGCTTTAGCCACTACGTCCAATCTGTATTGGCCGGCGGAATTGTGATCGCTCTCGTGGTTTATGTCGTTTTTGACTTTGCCGTTGTCTGCTGTTCGCCATGATTTTCAAGTTTCTTCCCGACGTTGAGATCCAATGGCGAGATGTTTGGATTGGCGCCGTCATTACCGCGATCTTATTTGGCATGGGGAAATGGCTGCTGGGCTTTTATCTGGGCAGCGGCGCCGCCGGATCGGCGTATGGAGCGGCCAGCTCGCTCATCACATTGTTACTCTGGGTTTACTATTCCTCGCAGATTCTGCTCTTTGGCGCCGAATTCACTCAGGTCTATGCGGCGCGAGCTGGTCGTGCGTTCAAGCCAAGCGAATACGCAGTGCGAGTCGAGACGAAAGAAGTGGAGAGGCCTTAGCTTGTGTTGATAAAACGTCCAAAGTATCTCGCGCCGACGAAAATAGTGTTAAGAAAGGAGAAACCATGGGCACGATTCTAATGATCATCCTAATCCTCCTGTTGATAGGAGTGCTACCAGCATGGCCGCATAGCTCCGGCTGGGGATACTATCCAAGCGGCGGAATAGGCCTGATTCTTTTGATTGTAATAATCCTCGCCTTGACGGGACACTTGTAAAAGGCGCGGCGGCTTATTTGCTGGAGCGACCAGGTCTCGACCGTGACTTCGCAAAATGGCAGGTCACCGAATCGAATTTTTCGATTGAGGTCTGGTACGTCCCGAGCGGCGGCGATGCCTTGGTTTTGTCTTTTGCGTCGTGAGCAGCGCGATCCCAGAAGACAAGCGCGTGTCGGCTTTGAGGAATTTCTTCATAAGTCCAAGCGCCGATTCGTTTTCCTTCTTTGTGTTCGACACGGTGCAATCCGAGGGCACAAACAAATTGAAGTCGCGCATGTAGGCATCGTTTGCTGTGAAAAGCACGCAAAAATTCCCAGCAATGCCTGTCAGGATTAAAGTTTGCGTTTCCAAATAGCGGAGAAGGGTCTCGAGAGTGGTCGAAAAGAATCCGGAATGTTTTGGTTTGAGCACGAAGTAGTCGCTCTTTTCGGGACGCAGTAATTTCACCACGTCACGGCCACGGCCATGTTGGGCACAATGGTTGACGGTGTGCCTAAAGTCGGATTTCCATCGGCCGAAGTTGTCATTTACGTAGATCACCGGGATACCCGCTTCCTGGGCGCGTCGTTTCAAGCGCAAGAGATTTGGCGCCATCTTTCGCGCATATTTCAGTAACTCATCTGCTTCAGGAAAATCAAAATCGTTGATTACGTCGATTAAAAGCAGGGCGAACTTATGCTTGTCCGGTGCGCTGCCATGCAGATCGATATTTTTTTCCGGCATTGGTTTGGCTAGCGCTCATTCCAGCAAAATTCCAAGTACGCGAGCGTGGCGCACAGACCGAGAACAAATCGCTGCGAAATGAGAGAGGTGCGTTCGTTCAGAGACCGCGTCTGCCTTGGAGGAGATTAATGATGAGGATGACAACGGCAATCACGAGCAGGAGATGGATTAGCCCGCCGCCGATATGGCCGATGAAGCCGAGAAGCCAGAGCACGATTAGGATGACTATTATAGTCCAGAGCATAGATAGGTCTTTCTGTTGAGTTCGTTTGAGTCCGTTATTGCGACAGAGGTTCGTAATGCGATCAAGCAAAAATTTGACTAGCAACAGCGGCAGAGAATCTGCGGCCTAACGACGCCTCAATTCTTCTTTTACGGCATTGCATGGAATACATCATCCGAAACGCTGGCAGCTCGTGGCAAAATTCAGATGTACCTGGAACGGGCCGCAATAGAAGACTGAGGCGCGTAGAAGCAAAGTACCATGCGATTCATGAACACATGAGTTTCCGTGCGGCAAAGGTGGAATTGCGCAGCGACGTTTCCGAGGACGAAAGCGAAGCAGAGCAGGTCACGTCCCGTGCCCGCTTACGCATCGCCGAGTTGTTGCAGCGACCTTTCGGTGTCAGGTCGATTGCACTCACTGGTCTCTTTGTCCTGGCAATCTTCTACACCGTCTACTTCATGCGTTCTATCCTGCTACCGATCATTCTTGCGGTGCTGCTCAGTTATTTGTTGAGGCCGATAGTGCGTGGACTCGCCCAATTGAAGATTCCGCTGCCGGTCGGCGCCGCGTTCGTTCTTATCGGACTTCTGGCACTTGTCGGATATGGGATTTCTGCGCTCGCTGCGCCCGCGGCGGGATGGCTCCAGAAAGGGCCAGAAGGTTTGACGGCGCTACAACATAAGTTGATGCCCGTAAAAAAAACGGTAGCACAAGTGACCCAGGCGACTGGCGAAATCGAGAAGCTGGCTTCAACAAACGCGGAAACTAAAGCCGTAGAAGTTAAGCGGCATCCGATTAGTGAGATGTTTTTCACGCGGACGCCCGAGTTTATAGCCAGCGCTGTTCTGTCGGTGATCCTGCTGTATTTCCTGCTCGTTCACGACCAGGTCTTTATTGCGAAGCTGGTCAAGTTACTGCCGACGCTCTCAGATAAGAAGGCGGCAGTCGGTATTGCGCATGACATCGAATCGCACGTCTCGCGTTATCTTTTAACCATTACTGCGATTAATGCCTGCCTTGGATTGGCCGTAGGAACCGCAGTGGGCCTGCTTGGTCTGCGCAACCCGGTGATGTGGGGCGTGATGGTCGCGCTCCTCAATTTCGTTCCCTATCTTGGAGCTCTCACAGGGATCGTCTGCATGACCGTCGGTGCGGTCTTGAGTTTCGATAGCCTTGGCTACGCCCTGATCTTTCCCGCCGTCTATCTCGCTTTTGGAACATTGGAGGGCAGTTTCATCACCCCATGGATTATGGGGCGCACTCTTACGTTGAATCCTGTCATCATTTTGCTCTCGCTCACTTTCTGGGGCTGGATGTGGGGAATCGTCGGCATCATCTTAGCCGTGCCGATTCTGGCCGCTTTCAAGATTTTCTGCGGGCACATCAAACCGATGGAGCCGCTGGCAGAATTTCTTAGTTAGGACTGATTCACAAATATTCCGTTCGTGCGGCGTCGTCTGATTGATCAGATATCCTGGCGAAAGATGAGTTTTCCTAAGTCTCTTCCTCGTGTGTGTGTACGACTTTGTAGCAGCATTACATAAGGCGATTGCTGCCCGCTTCATTTTCCACGATACGCGAGAACCAAAGCTGCAGTCGGGTTCGAAGTGTAAAAACAGAAAACTAAATTTATGGGGAATCAAAGGGAACTATGCGAATCGCTCAAGTATCACCGCTAATCGAAAGTGTGCCTCCAAAACATTACGGAGGGACGGAACGGATTGTTTCTTATCTTACTGAAGAATTAGTTAGGTCCGGGCACGAAGTGACTCTGTTTGCCAGCGGCGACTCAGTCACAAACGCCCGGTTGATTGCGCCGTGCCGGCGCTCGCTCCGTAAAAATGAGCGGTGCAAAGATCCTGTGGCACTAGAAGTTCTGCTGTTAGATCACGTAGTGGAACACGCTAGCGAGTTCGATGTGATCCATTTTCACACCGGTTACCTTCATTTTCCGATTTCTCGCTACCTGCCTGTTCCGCACCTCACGACCCTGCACGGACGCCTCGATCTTCCCGACCTGGTTCCTGTGTTCGACCGGTTTCGGGACGAACCCATTATCTCGATCTCGAATGCTCAACGGCAACCCTTACATTGGGCCAATTGGCAGACGACCATTTACCATGGATTGCCCAGGGAACTATTCGGCTTTCGATCCGGCTCCGGAGATTATCTAGCCTTTCTGGGACGGATCTCGCCAGAAAAAGGAGCGGACCGTGCGATCGAGATTGCCAAGCGCGTTGGCATCCCCCTGAAGATCGCCGCCAAAGTTGATCGGGCCGACAGACGCTATTTCAAGCGAGTTGTTGAACCGCTGCTGAATGACCCGGGCGTGGAATGGATCGGCGAAATCAGCGACCAACAGAAGAACGAGTTTCTGGGAAATGCCTACGCTCTTCTGTTTCCCATTGATTGGCCAGAGCCTTTCGGACTGGTGATGATCGAGGCGATGGCGTGTGGAACTCCGGTGATCGCTTACGACCGAGGATCGGTACCCGAGGTGATGGAAAACGGAGTAACAGGTTTTGTAGTAAGAGATCTGGATGATGCCGCGAAAGCAGTTCGTAAAGTTGGCAATCTCAGTCGGGCATGTTGCAGGGAAGTCTTCGAGAAGCGCTTCACGGCCAGTCGGATGGCGAATGATTACGCGGACATGTACGAGCGTATAATGCAGCGAGATGCAACTTATGTTTGTGCTTGAGTCGCTTACGCGCCCTCGGAAAAAATTTTCAAAAGAAAGACGCGCACTTCCGCGTTTAAACACGTTGTTTTCTTGGGGGCGGTAGCCGGTACGCACTGGACCCGCCAAAATTCAAAACCAAATTCAGGAATCAACCAAGGGAAAGGGATCGTATGAAGCTGGATACATTAAAAACACTCTATATCGAAGAATTGCGGGACCTCTATAACGCAGAGAGCCAACTGCTCAAAGCACTGCCGAAAATGGCAAAAGCTGCTTCGTCAGAAGAGTTAAAAGACGCGTTCGAGAAACATCTCGAACAGACGAAGACGCATGTGGAACGTCTGGAAGAAGTTTTCGAAGAGATTGGCGAGAAGCCAAAGAGTAAAACCTGTAAGGCAATGAAAGGCCTGATTGACGAAGGGTCGGAAATACTTCAGGAAGATGGCGAAGAATCGGTGATCGACGCCGGGATAATCGTAGCTGCGCAGAAAGTCGAACATTACGAAATCGCCGGTTACGGTAGCGTTCGCACATTCGCTCAACTGCTTGGCAAGGACCGGTCAGCAGAGCTTCTGCAAACAACTCTCGACGAAGAATCCGAAGCTAACGAGCTTCTGAACAACTTGGCCGAGGACATTGTGAACCCAGAGGCGCTCATGGAGCCGGAACTAGCCGGCGCGTCTTCAAATCGCTAACCGCGATTACTCTTGACCGAATTCGTCGGGGCGCTGCGTGAATCCGCAGCGCCCCGAGGCGTTGGGGCCATTGAGAGATCGACGCAGCGCAAGTCGGCGGGTCACGCGTTTGATCGCAGAAAAAATAAGACGGCTAACGAATGGGAGGCTGATTACACCGCGACCTTATCGAGAACGATTTGCAACTCGTGAAGGTCTATTGGTTTCACAAGATGAAAATCGAATCCCGCTTTTTTGGAGCGACGAAGGTCTTCTTCGGTGCCGAACCCAGTTAGCGCGACTGCCTTGATGGGCTGCTTTCGCTTGGCTTGTGAGATGACTTCGTAACCGCTTCCATCCGGAAGACCGATGTCGCACAACAGCACGTCGAGTTCGAGTTCTTCCGACGAGATAATTTTCAGTGCACTGCGTACATTGTCTGCGGCCAAAACTTCGTGACCGAAATGAGTGAGCAACCGCGACAACATCCGACGTGTATCCTGGTGATCTTCGACCAGCAGGATCTGCAATGCCTTGGCCGGAGGTTTGCGACCGCGAGAATCACGTTCGGCTTTTGCGGCTCCTTCCGGCACCGTGTCAAGCGTTACCTTAAACGTCGCGCCGAAGCTCCGGCCACGGCTCTCCGCTTCGATGCTGCCATGGTGTAGGGCGATGAGATGTTTGGAAATTGCGAGACCGAGGCCAAGCCCGCCAAACTGCCGCGTCACAGAAGCGTCAGCCTGTTCGAACGGCGTAAACAGGGAAGCCAGTCGCTCGGGTTCAATTCCAATGCCGTTGTCCGAAATTTCGAAATGGAAACGGCCGCGGTCGTCGTTAAACGTGCGGATGGCGATCTCTCCGCCCGGTGCCGTGAATTTCACGGCATTATTGATCAAGTTCCAAAAAACTTGCTGAAGCCGAATACAATCAGCCGAGATGTGATATTCCTTCGCCTTGAATTTCGTCGAGACCTTTAATTTCTTCGACGCAATGGCTGAGCCTGCGATTTCAATTGCGTTGCGAATAACTGCGTGCGTGTCGCAAATTTCCACATCGAGGCGAAGTTTGCCGCGCGTAATGCGAGTGAGATCGAGCAGATCGTCGATCAACCGTGCCTGCAATTTCACGTTGCGCTTGATTAGTTGGACATCCTCCACAAACTCCTGCGGAAGTTTTTGAGCGTTCTCTTCCATGTAACTCACTGCCGCCAGGTCTGGGGTCAGCGGCGTGCGCAGTTCGTGGCTCAGCGCCGCGAGAAAGTCATCCTTGGCCCTGCTCGCTTTCAACGCTGCAATTTTCTCCGCTTCAGATTCCCGGCTGCGGACTTGGTCGGTAATGTCGCGTGTGACCTTGGAATAACCTCGGATATTGCCCCGAGCGTCGCGCAGCACAGTTATGACAACCTCGGCCTCGAAAGTTGAACCATCTTTGCGGATGCGCACGCCCTGGTCACGAACGTGTCCACGACGAGCCGCCTCAAGCAGATTGCGTTGTGGCTTGCCCGCCGCAACGTCCTCCGCCGTATAAAAGCAGGCAAAGTTTTTGCCGATGATATCTTGCGCCGTATAGCCTTTGATTTTCTGAGCGCCTGTGTTCCACGTCACCACAATACCGTCCGGATCGAGCATGTAGATGGCGTACTCTTCCACGCTATCCACCAGAATGTGGAATTGCTCGGCTGTCTGAGACAGTACGACAGTGGATCCGTTGTCTCCCATTGGCTGCAAACGCGATTTCGAATGGGATTCGGAAGCCCGGTCTTGTTTGGTTCCCCCCATTGCGCTCAATTTTCCTGGTTTAGCGTCTCCTCTTGCGCGAGCGTCCAACAGATGTGCGCTTTTTCGTCGCTTTCACCGCTGGCGGGTTGGAAACTGCCAGAGCTCTGGAAAGGTCTGCTTCATCAGTGAGGTCGAGGCGTAACGGCGTGATCGATACCCAATTGTGCTCCACCGCCCAGCGATCGGTTCCTTTCGCGGCGCCTTCCAAGGGGGTCACAGTGAACCAGAAGATCGACCGCCCCATCGGATCTTTGTCAGGAACGACTTTGCCATCGTAGTGTCGAACAGATTGGCGCGTCCAACGAATTCCTTTGGGTTTCTCTGGCAGGTTCACATTGACCAGGCACAGTGTTCTGTTGGGCATCAGCAGGTCAAGAACCTTGGCCACGTGAGGTTCGAGTGCTGAAAAATCCGGCTCATGATTGTCGCTCACGTTTGTGCTGAAAGCGATGCCACGCGCGCCGAGCAGCGCGGCCTGCTTAGCCGCTGCCAGGGTGCCGGAATGCCAGCAGGAATTGCCCAGGTTCAGACCAAGGTTGATCCCAGAAAGTACGAGATCGACGTGTCCCCAACGATGCATGCCGAGTGCGACGCAATCGGCCGGCGTGCCATTTACGCTGTACGCGTCGAACTCGAGGCGATGCACACGTTTGAATCGCAGTGGCCGTGACGACGTGATCGCATGGCTCATCGATGATTGCTCCACATCGGGCGCGATAATGCGCACCTCACCAAAACGCGATGCTGCTTTTGCCAGCGACACAATGCCCGGACTGTAAATGCCGTCATCATTCGAGATCAGGATTCGCATTTTCACATATTACCAACGCGTGTCGGCGCGGTTTTGGCCGAGTAGGTTGTGAACGGTAGTGGCGTTATTGAACGATGACAATAATACCAATTCCGATGCGCTTTATGAGCGCGGTGCCCGCGAACAAAATAACGCTCACGCTGATGGATTGGCTCCCAGGACAACGCGCACCCCGTGAGGTTGCGCATCGTCATGCAACGTCACGATTTTGTCGGCTACTGGGGCTCCGTCCAACTCCACCAGCGCGACGCCTCGTGAACAGTGGTCGGGATTCTCGACTCCGATGTGATAAATGGTGTTCCCGAAACGGTATCGCAAACGGAAGCCAGGCCAATCTTTCGGAATGACCGGGTTGATGGTGAGCTTGTCGCCGCGGCGTTGGAACCCCAGAATTTCTTCAAGCCAGACGCGATAGGTCCAAGCCGCCGCGCCTGTGTACCACGTCCACCCACCGCGCCCGACCTGTCCGGCTAAGGTGTAAACGTCGCCCGGCATGACGTATGGTTCTACCTTGTAGCGTTCGCAATCCTTCTCATCCCGGGCGTGCTCGATCGGATTCAGCATCCGCAAAAACCGAACGGCTTTGTCGCCATCGCCCTGGCGGGCAAAAGCCATCGGCACCCAGGTAGCGGCATGCGTGTATTGGCCGCCATTTTCCCGCACCCCCGGAGGATATGCCTTGATGTAACCAACGTCAGCTGTCGTTTTGTCGAAGGGCGGAGTGAAGAGCAAGATTAGGTCCTCGGATTCGCGTACGAGATTTTCCTCCAGCGATCGCAGCGCGACTTCCACGCGGCGCGCGTCGCCTCGGCCAGAAATCGCAGCCCAGGTTTGCGGGAGCGAATCGATGCGGGCTTCGGTGTTTTCCTTTGATCCGAGAGGTTTGCCGTCGTCAAAGTATCCACGGCGATACCAGTCTCCGTCCCAAGCCTGAGCGTCGATAGTCTGCGCGAGTTTGGCCATACGAGCACGACACACTTTTGCTTCCTCATGGAGTTCACGGAGGGCGAGCAATTCGGCGAAATCATTGAGCACACAAATCTCAAACCAGGCGAGCCAGACGCTCTCGCCTTTGCCAGCGAGTCCGACGCGGTTGAGACCGTCATTCCAATCGCCCCCTCCAATCAGCGGCAGCCCGTGGGGGCCCCGAGTGTTGGCACGCGCGATGGCCCGCCGGCAATGTTCGAGCAACGTACCTTCCGTGTGGGAATCAACAGGAATGGATAGGCTTTCGGTCTGGTTTGCATCGAGTGGTTTGGCTTCGAGAAACGGAACCATCTGATCGAGGATCGCGGCGTCGCCAGTAGTTTGGAGGTAATGTGCAGTCACGAAGGGAAGCCAGAGAAGATCGTCACTGATCCGAGTGCGGACTCCAGCACCTGATTCTGGATGCCACCAGTGCTGAACGTCACCTTCCACAAATTGGCGCCCGGCCGCGCGCAGAATCTGGTCACGCGTGAGTTGCGGTGCCGCGTGCACAAGGGCCATCACATCCTGCAATTGGTCGCGGAATCCGTAGGCTCCGCTTGATTGATAAAAGCCCGAGCGACCCCAGACGCGGCAGCCGAGCGTCTGGTAAAGCAGCCAGCGATTGAGCAGAAGATTTGTGGAAGGCTCTGGCGTTTCCACTTCGATCGTACTCAGGACCCGCTCCCACCAGTGGCAGGTTTCTTGAAAAGCAGATTCGACATTGTCCGGATCGCGAAAATGTTGCACAAGAGATCGCGCTTTTTCTTCGTCATCTGCCTGGCCGAGTAGAAAAATGACCTCTGCAGTTTCTCCCGGCTCGATCTCGACAGTGACCTGCACGGCGGCGCAAGGATCAAAACCAGCGCCACCGTCGCCAGTCAATCGTTGCTGCTCCATCGCAACAGGGTCGCGCAGCGACCGATTACGCCCGATGAAGGCCGCCCGATCACCGGTGAAAGAGGTCGGCGCGGGCGTGGAAGCGGCAACGACGATGCGTTTAGAGAGCTCCGGCTCATAGGAGTTGCGCGCAAAAAGGCTCTGGCTTTGCAGATCCCATTTCGTGACTATGTGCATGCCGGTTTCCTCCGGATCGGAACCAAGAACAAGAGTGGCGTAAGAGGTGACCGTTAACCTGCGCTGCCACGACGAGCTGTTGTGAAGACGCAACCGCTGAATGCGAACGGGAAGGCCGCCGGCGTCGTCGACCGGCACGAACGTAAGCAATGTTTGTTCAATCGCGTGGCTGTTGTGTTCAAAGATTGTGTAACCCTGCCCATGCCGTGCGCGATAGGCATCCCGCTCCCGGATCGGATTAAGCGTGGGCGACCAAACGACACCCAAGTCTTCATCGCGAATGTAAATGGCGGTGCCGGGTTGATCCGAGATGGGATCATTGAACCATGGTGTGAGGCGTTCGTTCTGGCTATTGCTGCCCCAGACGCACTCGGCGCCCGACTCAGAAACCAGCGCGCCAAATTTAGAATTGGCAAGTATGTTCACCCAGGGAAGCGGCGTTTGCTGATCGGGTGCCAGATAGATGACGAATTCTTTTCCGTCCCTGGTGAAACCACCGAGTCCATTAAAGTATTTCAATTCCATGAAAGGCAGCGGGGCAGAGGGTTCTTCGCGGAACTGCCGGCTCGCCGATAACAGCTGCGGTTTCGCGGTAACCGGTGTGGTCGCGGCAAGTTGCTGGCGCAGCGTGCCGCGGGATGCGACCAGCACCATTCGGGCGGCGGCCTGAAGCGCGATCAGCTCCTCCTTCGAAATTTTAGTGCCAGAGCGGAGATAAACGCCTCCGGGCTGGTCGACTCCAATCAAGTGCGCCTGCGCCTCAATGAGCCTGCGCAGATCGTTGCCTAATGGTTCTTCGTAGCTGGCCAGTTCCTCGCTCACCAGCACGAGATCGGCCTTCAATCCACGCAGGTGCCAGAAGGTGTGCGCGGTCAAAATTTGGCGCACCACTTCGATGTCGCGACTGTGGCTAATCATAACGACCACAATCGGTAGATCTCCGGAAATGCCCTGCCGCCAAAGCGCGCGCTGGCCTTCCGCGCGACGACCGAGACGCGCGGGTGGCGGCCGCAGTTGAGCCTGTGGAAAGAGAACGTGCGCTGCCAGTTGCCGGAAAGTCTGAACATCTCCCGGACGGATGTGGAGCCTGCGCATTTCAAGTTGGGAATGTGTCCACGCTGTCTCGAAGGCGCGCGCACACGCGTGAAACTCCGCGTATCTCTCGACCAGTCGGATGACAGCTTCGCGCGATTCCGCTACCACCGTGACGAGCGCAAATTGGAAACGTTGGTTTGGCAGGATCGTCATGCTCCGGCGAAGGCTGAAGATAGGATCGAGCACGTCGCCGACGTGGTTCGTCAGGTTGCGGCTCAGGGCAATGGGGTTTTCCAGCGTGCGGCCCCGCCCGAGGAACTGAGCGCGATCAGTCTCAAACTCAGGCGTGCCGCGGAGAGAGGAAGACTCAGGAACCAATAGGTGCGCGGCCCAGATTGGCTGTTCGTCGGGGGCGCGCAGGCGGCGGTGAGCGAGCAGGGCTTGGTAACGCGGCAGCCATTCGGTTTCGATGAAAAGTTTGCTGAAAGCCGGATGCGCGCGATCGGCCCGATGCGGTGCGAGGGCGAGCTCGAGGTAAGTGGTCACCTCAAGGCGGCACGATTTGCGCGAGGTATTGACCAAAGTGATGCGCCGGACTTCGGCATTGTCTTCTGCGGAGACGACAATTTCTGTGAAAGTCTCGCATGGCCCACTTGTCCGCCGGAACTCCGCTTTGTCCGGCGTGAAACTCCAAGTGTAACGACGCTCTGGACTTCGCATCGGTTGATGGGTGTTGCTCCAGATCGTGCCGCTTTCCAAATCCCGGATATAACAAACCGTGCCCGGCACATCGCGCGTGGCGTCGGCACGCCAGCGTGTGACATCCAGATCCAACCAGCGCAAATAACCGCCGCCGGCATTGGTCACCATCACCGAACAGGTTCCGTTGGAAAGAAGATGAACGCGCGGCGAGGCAAGATCGGACGTTTGCGTTACGCCGGGGCTGCCCTCCATAGAAATCGTTCTAGGCAGCGGTCGCTCTTCATGCATGTCGCCGGTGGTCGGCAAAATTTGTTCGGGAATATGCTCGTGCAAGAGCGGTTCAGTAGCGCGGATGCGCGGGTCGGAATGGAACCGCCTCCGCATCGCGTTATCATTTAAAGCATTGTCGTAGGCGAGGAGCGACATCCCCTGATGATGTGCCATGTAACAATGGATGATGATTCCGGCCGAGCCTCGTTGTTCGGTCCGTCGTGAATAATCGATCGACTCATAGTAACCGTGCTCGCCGAGGAGCGCAGAGTTCCCCAGCGTGGCGAGCCGCCGCAGATTTTTCATGGCGACGGCCGGTTGCACGCCCAGAGCAAGCGCGGTGGCATACGGCGCGACGATCAGGTCTTGTTGTCCGCGCCTTAGCGCCAGCGCCGGTACGCCGAAAGCTCGGTACTGGTAAACGTTATGCCGGTCGAGCGCGCTGAAGGCGGATTCCGAGATGCCCCACGGCGCGCTGTTTTGCTGGGCATAGGCAATCTGACAGTGCACGGCGTCATGACAGGCGCGATCGAGCAGCGAATTCTCATGCGTCTGAGTGAAGAGGAGGGGCATCAAATATTCGAACATCGTTCCACTCCAGGCCGAGCCAAAAGGCCTGCTCAAAGCCCACCAATGTTCCACCGACACTTCCCCGCGCGCGATCGCCAGGAAACTCGTCAGGCGCGCCTCGCTGGCGAGCAAATCGTAGAAGGAATTATCGAGCCGTCGTTGCGCTACTTGATAGCCAATCGCAAAAATCCGCCGTTCCTCATCGTAAAGAAAGCGCAGCCCCATACCGTTTTCCAGTTGCTGGCTCTGAACGATCAACTCGTTCAACTGCGCGAGCTGCTCGGAGGCGGCCTGGCGCGAGCGTTCCGCTTCGGTGACCAGGAGATCGAACCACTCGCGCACGGGCGGCGGAAGCTCCGGTCCCTCATGTTGGCCGTGAAATGCGAGCAGCGGCACCAGCCCGGCGATTCCCTCCGTGGCGATGTTTCGCAGTGAAAATGTTGCGGCGAGCGCCTCGCGCCGGCTTTCGTGCGTCGCTTCGCCTAACGACATCAATTGCGATGGCGATGCCATCAGCATTTCCACTGGGCGAAAATATTTATCGATGACGGCATTCCAGGCTTCACTCTGTTTGGCAACCTGTTGCGCCCAGTAAGCTCGCGTGTCCGTTTCACGCGACTTGAAGAACAGCACTAGATCCTGAGCGAGCGGTCGAGCCGCGCGCAAACGCAGGATGACTTCCTCCAGATTGGCCGGCTCGCCGGTAGTCAGTTCCACGAGACGCGAAAGCGCGGTCGGACGTTCCGCGTCCTTCATCGTGGCGGCGACTTGTCGCATCACGCTGAGCGTGTCGGCAATTCCACGCAAAGCGCTCGCGTCCAAAAGCGGCCGCATAGCCAGTTCATCGCAACTACTCTCGAAAGTCCAAAGGCTCGCAAGCAAGTTGCCGCTATCCACTGTCGAGACGTAGCGAGGATGCAACGGCTCGAGGGTCTTCAGGTCGTACCAATTAAAGAGGTGGCCTTCGAAACGCTGGAGGCGACTCAGTGTTTCGAGCGTGCCCAGGTTGCGCGCCACCAATTCTTCGATCGTGATGTAACCGAAGTCATTTGCCGCCACGGTCGCCAGCAGCGAAAGGCCGATGTTCGTCGGCGAAGTACGCATGAAAACTTCCCGCATTGGCCGTTCCTGAACATTGTCCGGCGGCAGCCAGGAGGTTTGCGGCCCTACAAAATCATCAAAATATCTCCAAGTCCGGCGCGCGGCGATGCGCAGAAACCGTCGATCGTCCGCCGTCAAGATTCCACCTCGCCAACTCCTGGCGGGACGATTGATCGTGATTACCGCCACGGGAAAGAGAGCCCACAAAAGGAGAAACGGTGCCGCAGCGATCATCGCCGATGTTCCCTCCCAAACTGTGCCGGCGAAAAGCAGCACACACGCGGTTGGAATCCAAAGCCGGGCGAGAACGAACTGCCACTGCTGATTTTTTGCGCGGCGATGGGCGTCTTGTGCCGTCTCCCACTCCAGTAGTAATCGGTGCGAACTGACCCGTCGGTAGCCTACGCGAACTATGGCATCGACTGCCATGCCGGCATGATCGGGAAGAAAAATAACCGCGAACAACGAACGCAGCAGGCGGTCACGCGGTTCACGCCAGAATCTCGTCCCGGGCGGTGGTGGATGGAACAGAAGCGCGAGAAAAGAATTCAGGACTGGCCACAACATCAGGCCGGCGATAATCCCGCTCCACAGCATCGGCTCGGGCGTGAGAAGCCAGCCCGCTACGAGCAGAGCGACGGTCGCGGGCGGCACCAGACTGCGACGCAGATTGTCGAAGATCTTCCATCGGTTGAAGGCAGAAAGCGGATTAGGTTCAACCCTGCCGCCGCCGACGGGCACGCGCGCCTTCAGCCAATCAATGATTTGCCAATCGCCGCGAATCCAGCGGTGCTGCCGATTCCACCATGCAATGTAGTTGCTCGGAAAGACGTCGAGCAGTTCGATATCTGTCGCCAGCCCGACACGGACGTAGCTGCCTTCCAGCAGGTCGTGGCTCAATAAGTGCGCCATTGGAAATTGGCCGGACAAGAGGCGATGAAACGTTTGCAATTCGTAAATGCCTTTGCCGTGATAGCTGCCTTCACCGATCAGATCCTGGTAAGCGTCGGAGACAGCATGGGTGTATGGATCGATCCCACGCGGATCAGAAAAGATGCGTGAGAACCATGTCGCCATGGCGCTCGGGAGGGTGGAACTGACGCTCGGTTGGATGATTGTGTAACCTCGAATTATCCTATGGCCATCCGGAGCGAGCTGGGCCTGATTTAGTGGATGCGAGAGGGTTTCGATCATCCTCCGGGCGGTGCCGCGCAGCAGTTGTGTATCTGCATCGAGAGTGATGACAAACCGAATCCCCCCAAGTCGAGTGCGGTCGCCCACACAGAGAAATTCTTCCAACTCCGGCGCGGATTCTCCGATCAGGAATCGATTGAGCTGCTCGAGCTTGCCGCGCTTGCGCTCCCAGCCGATCCAGCGTTGCTCGCTCTCACTCCACGAGCGTCCACGATGAAAGAGAAAGAAGCGGCCTGCTCCATAGCGGCGATTCAGTTCTTCGATCCCGCGGGCGACGATGTCGATGTACTCCGTGTCCTCGGGCATGCTCTGCCGCGGTGCGTCGGCAAAATCCGTCAGGAGCCCGAATCGTAGATTTGCATCCGTATTTCCGAGATAACGAATCTCGAGGCGATCGAGTTCCCTTTGGATCGCGTTGGCAGTCGTAAGTAACGTAGGTACCACCACCAGCGTGCGGCAATCATCAGGAATGCCTTCCCTTTTGAAGGACATCTTCGGCAACACCTGTGGGAGCAGAAGCGAGGTGACGAAATAATTCACGGCCAGCACGGCCACGTCACTCGCGGGCAGGAGAAGCAAAAGACCAAGCAGCAGCAGCGTAATTCCGGGAACTGATCCCACAACGAGAAGGAGAGGAGCGGCCACCATCACGGCCGCGAGCACGAGAATACCCCCGAAATACACGCCTGCAGCGTGCCTGCGAAGCCATCGACGCGACCATTCTGCCAGCGGCAACCGAGTGCCGGTTGCCCGTTCGAGCGCCAGCCGCCCCGCATCTATTAGATAATAGCCAACGTTTCGCGCGAGCTTGTCCCCGGCAGTCTTCGCCAAGGCCAGCGTTTGTCCGATGATTTCCTGTTCCGAACGCTTTGACCATCGGGCAATCTCCTCCACCGCGCTCCGGCAACGATCGCGCGTTTCAAAATCCTGGCGTGCATAAACTCCTGCCGGATCGGCGCCCAATTCGCTTTCCGCCCAACTGGTCGACTCGAAAAATTCCGGCCACGCGATTTGCGCAATCAAACGGCAGCTGTTGATCACATCGGCGAGCGCAGTCTGCTGTACGGCCTGGCGCCGATGTTCTTGCTGCATGACTTCTAAAAGGGGTGCGCGCAGAGAGCGTTCCAGCCATCCCCTCACCAACGGTAGGGCTGTCTCTTCGTCGTACAGATGCGCCATCAGTTCGCTTGCAAAATGCGCGGTCGGCTCGGGATGACGGTCCACCAGTTCTTCCATCATCCTAAGCAGTCGTGGTGAGCTGTGGCGTGCCGCGGTGATGAGCCGATTGGCCCAAAAATCCGCCTCCTCGCTTTGGCTTTGCTGTTGCTCGACTTGGATAGCGAGCACGCGCAGACATTCGAGTAATTGCAAGCGCAACATCAGCGGAAGCGCCCAAAGTTCGCCGATGTCCAGTGGCGTAATCGCCTGAAAAGCTGCCAGAAATTTCCGAATGGTCTCCAGCCCTAATGCGCCGGCCGTCTCGGATACTATTTCCGAGGCGACATGGTAAACACGCGGCATCCCTGCCTCGGGACCACTGGCGACGAGAGGCAGCTTTCCGTAATATTTTTGCGGGAGACTTCGGCGCAGATCAGTTACCTGTTCCCGAATCAAATAGGCATTATCGAGCAGCCACTCCGCCGAAAGGGTAAACGCGTGGTGCATTTCGGCCGACATCGTGAGACTCGCGTTTGCCCAGTCCAGCGCGCGATCGGTTTCCCGCAACCGGCGCAGAAAGGATTTTCCGCGCGGCTGAACCTCTCGGCCAACCCTCAGCGAGCCCGCGAGGCGCGTGGCATTTTCCGAGAGACGCCTGCTCGACGATCGCTCCGGCCAGAGCGGTTGTGTCGTTGACTCAACAGGGAAAGGGGCTGGCGGGGGAAAAGCGAACGTCACAGAGTCGCCTTCGACATCCCGCAAGACCTCCAGGACACGCGCCGCTTCACTGGCTTTGACCTCGGCCATCACCATTGTTTCGTCGGGCAGGATCGTACTCGAGCATCGAGCCAGATTTGCTGCATCGACGTGCTGTTGAAGCAACCGGACGATAATCCAACTAGTGACAGCACCGGCCAGGGCAAAAACGGCCAGCAACAATGCCAGCGCGCCTGGCCGGTAGTCGGCAAGAATTCCCCGCTGCCAAAAGACCACCGCTCCGAGGACCAGCCCAATCGTCCAAGCAACGGTCGCTCCGCCGATTGCCGAGACGCCGCATTGTTTAACCCGCGGCCGACCTTCGGCCGAAGCGTGGATTGCGGCGGCGCGCCGAAACCGGGCCCGACGGAGATTCTTCAATACGGCCCGACCTGTCTCCGGGCTTTGGAAAATGCCGACCACCAAAATGCGATCGTCATTGTTCCGCCGAGATCTCATAGCGCAATCTTACAAGATATATCGACTTGAGAAATCGGACGTAATCGTTCGTCTAACCGCAATGGATTGTCCGCCGCGACAGCGACGAACCACGCGTCAGAACGAGGCGATACTTAGCTTTCTATTGTTTAGAGAAGAGTGGGAGAGACGTGATTCTTAAACCACCAAAAAAAATTTCGTTTAGCCATAAGCTTGTTTTTTTGCCTAAGTACGCGAGACGCGCCCTTTCTGTCCTACCAATAAGTAGAACAGAAAAGGGCGCGAATGAAAAAAGCGAGATTAGCTTCTCTCTTAATCCTCGTCGAGAATTACGCGATCAACCATCATGTTGTCGCCTGTTCCGACGTAGTGAACCCGAACCGGGATACCCACCTTAACTCTCGTGCGTACCACTTCCTCATCGAGAGGCTTGCCGCTTCTGGTCACATAAGTGACCGTCTTGCCAAAACGGTAAGTCCGCGGTCCGCTGGCCTCCTTGAGCACGATTGTCTTGCCCGGAGAGTACTCCGTGATCGTGCCGTTGCCTTCTGTAGTAGTCGTTGTTGTGGTGGTCTCTGACACCTGCGCCCATGCAAAGGGAGCCACAACTGCCAGGGCCATACTAAGTAATGTTTTTTTCATTTATTGTTCCTTTGTTTTTCAGCAGGGCGAATACTCCTGCTAACGAGTTTTCCCCGGACGCGGAGTGCGCCCCGCCTGTATATAATGTAATCGGGCGCGGACCCTCTTCCGGCTGCGCGGATTTATTGTTTTCCGGCGCGGTCTCGAACCCGATGTACCCAGGTTTTCAAATTCAGAATCGGCATGAAGTTAACGATTCGATCGGCTGGGATTTTTGCCTTCAGCGTAGCGGCCAGGCCAAACTCAATGAATTCCAATTGCCACGGATGATGAGCATCAGTGCCGAGTGAAATACGGGTTCCGTGCTCTCGCGCGATTTTAAGTAGTTTCACATTCAAATCCTGTCGATCGGGGTAGCAATCGACCTCCAGCGCTTTGTCGAGCCTGGCAGCTTCTGCAAAAACGCGCGGCCAATCCGCACTCAAGCCGAGGCGAAAGTTGTAAATGCGCCCACGCGGGTGACCGAGGATTTGAATGTGTGGATTACGCAGTGCTGCAACATAACGGTCCGTTTGATCTTCAACCGTGCGCAAGGACGAATGAAACGAACCCAGAACGAGATCCAAGACTGATAATGACTCACCAGACATGTCTCCTTCACCGCGCCTGTTAAGATTCAACTCGATGGAGCGCAGAACCGCCAAATTTTTGCCGGATTTTCGAAGCACACTGTTGAGCTTCGCTATTTCTGCTCCCTGTCTTTCCATTTCGTTTTCGTCGATGCCGCCGGCAATTCTTAAACCCTTCGAGTGATCAGTGATTGCTATGTATTCATATGACCTCTCGGTTGCCGCGTCGGCCATTTCGGCAATCGTGCCCGACCCGTCGCTCCAGCGGCTGTGCATTTGTAAGTCGCCCCGCAGGCTTTTTGCCCATGCCGGTTTTCGCGCCAGCAGATGCCTTGCCTTCGCGAGTGAAATGAAATCCCGCCGAATGGCGGGAGCTCTCTGAGTTGAACGCGGCGGTTTATCGATCCACTGCCGAATTTGTCTCTCTATGAATGGACCAATTGCACGCAGCTCGGTCAGCGATCGGTTCTGCGCTAGAACATCAGCCACCTCTTCCGGCCATAGAAAGGCGCTGCGCGCAGCTCGGCGAAAAGCGCGTGAGAGAATGCCACCTGCGGATTCAGCTTCTCGGGCAAGCAGCTCCGCGATGTCGGTGTTCGACAGCACATTTGAGAATCGATTTCAGTCGGAACTTCAGGCGCTTCAAACCCATCCACTTACGTGCGGCTCGACTGCACTCATTTCTTTGCCCAATACGATTTTATAATGATGGCTGAGACAGCGGAAGAAATTTCACGCAAACCCGAGGTTCGCAAGGAGCTCCAGCGGACTACTGGCGAAAAGCGCTCCGAAAAGGTCAAGGCAGCCGGCAGAGATAAATTGTGGTTCGTTGTACACGCACTTGTCTTGGCTGGTTGCATAGCGGCGTACTTTCTGGCCGGTTCCAAACTGATCCCGCTTCCACAATCAATTCTTGGCGTGGCCGTGCGAATTCTGCGCGGAGCGGCGCTGATCGTGATCGTCCTCACCGTCGCCAGAGCTGTCTCCGTCTATGCGCTGGCTCGAATCGAGGATCCTTCCGTTCGCTTCACCCTTCAGCGCGTGATGCATCTGATTGCCGCTCTCGCGATCGCGGTCATTGTCATATCCATAATTTTCGTCAACTGGTATGCCGCCCTTGCGGCGTTCGGGATTGGCTCAATCATCGTCGGCCTCGCTGTACAAACGCCGATGAAAAGTTTCATCGCCTGGATTTACATCCTCATTCGCCAGCCTTATCGCGTAGGTGATCGCATACAAATCGGTGACGCCACAGGTGACGTAATCGACGTTGGATATCTCGATACCACGCTCTGGGAATTCGGCGGCAAATACATCTCCGGCGATCATCCGAGCGGTCGATTGATCAAGTTTCCGAATGAAAAAGTGCTCGACGAAATCGTTTACAATTATTCGTGGCCGCTTTTCCCCTATATCTGGAACGAGATCAAGTTCTACGTCGCTTTCAACGCCGATCTCGAGTTCATCTCCAGCACGATGCAGAAGATCGCTGAGGAAGAGCTGGGCAAGGAAATGATGGAGCGCGTGCAAACATTTCGTGACTTGCTCGCCCGCACGCCGGTGGATGAATTGGAAGTTCGCGAGCACCCGCGCGTGATCTTTCGCGTCAGCGAGAATACCTGGCTCGAAGCAATCGTCCGCTATCTCGTTCCCCCGCGCGAAGCTGGTCGCGTTAAAACTCGCTTGATAAAAAAACTTCTCGCCGCCCTGAACACCGCTCCGGACAAGGTGATGTTCCCGGCAGGCGCGAATCGTTAGTTCCGATTGCGCTGACAGCAGCGGCTGCGCAAGCTCGCGATTACTCTCCGAGCGGACCGAATCCGTTGAATTCCTGAACGAGAATGCGATGTGGGCCGTGCATGTCCTGCACGAAATCGGGGCTGGTCGTCACTCCATATGCCACAAGCGCCTGTTTGTAGGCATTGTACTGCGTCTGATTGCCAACCAGAATGCGGTCCTTTGTCGCAGTGGGATATACATAATACAGTTTTCCTCTGTATCCGACCAGGGAAACTTTACCTGCCGGCAGCGCGCTAACTCGTTGCTGCTGCTTGGACGTAGTTACCGTGAATGGTCTAAACCCGACCTGCATCAGCAGCGTCTCTTTTTGACGCGTTCCGCCAGGACCGACGGCAGTTGTCTGGCACGCTGTCATCAGACCCAGCAAGAACAGTGCGACGATGAGGCTGGTAAACGAAATTGTTGTTTTCATACCTTCGTTCCTTTGTTCGTCTCCCCGTTTAGCTGTTTCAACTATGCGAGGTCAAAAGAAATTGCGGGCCACAAGCGCCGACGGCCGGATTACACTTAGGAGGATGCTTCTGATGTCG
>WNFQ01000277.1_pt1 | contig 31967 bp, 19 predicted proteins | sample 5400171 | NCBI WGS metagenome assembly WNFQ01 (sample SAMN13153356, study PRJNA577476) | soil metagenome | isolation source: 20 cm soil under Madrone tree | place: USA:California | collected 2016-06-14
CGCAAGTAGACAGGAGGCGGCGGACTGTGAACTCAGTGGCGTTTGTCCCGCCCAGTGCTCCCTGCGCGATGCCCGTCAGCGTCACGTTGCCGGTGTTGGTCAGCGTGAAAACCTGGTTGGTGCAGGTCAGCGCACCGCATCCGCGGGTCGCCGCCGTGGTCCAGGTGAGCGGCGTCAGAGCGGCGGTGACCACCGGGGCCACACCGGTGCCGCTCAGACCCACCGGCGAACCGGCCACCGCTACGTTAGCCGTAATGGTGACAGTGCCGGTCTTCGCACCCGCAGTCGTCGGCGAGAACGTGACCGTGATGGTGCAGGTTCCCGCGGCCGCCAAGGTCGCTCCGCAGGTTCCGCCCGACCGCGTGAATTGATTCGGCGTGGTTGGAGTGGAGGTCGTCGCGACAACCACGGTGATGCCGGTTGCACCCGCGGTCCCGGTGTTGTGCAGGGTCAGCGTCTGCGCCGCGCTAGTCGTGCCGGTCGGCTGGTTGCCAAAGGCCAGCGACGTCGGCGTCACGTTCAGCACTGCAATCGCGCCGCCGCCACCTACGAACTCCACTGCCCCCGCGTCGACCGCGTTGTTCGTCTTCCTCGGAGTCTCGAAGAAGTCGTTGGCCGGTGCCGCCGAGTAGGTCGTGAGTGAGTTCGCAGGCGTCACATAGTTGATGGCCGGCGAGCCCGCTGCCAACGAGTAGTTACCCAGCAGAGTCTCCGTGGTCGGGTTGGTCTCCGTGCTCGGGCTGACCAGCGACAACGGACCCCAGCTGATATTGATCCAGTTGTTGCCCTCGTCCACCGTCGCGCCGGCGGTCAGGTTGAAGATCGGGGTGGGCACGTTGCTTTCGTTGGTGCCCGGGGGCACCAGGTACCAGCCAGCGGCACCCGCCTCCCGCGGCATCTTCGAACCGTTGCAGTACTCACTGACAACGCCCGGGCTAAAGCTCGCGGTGTTGGGCCGGAAGCCGGCGCCACCGCCCGCATAGCCGGCGATGCTGGTCAGCACCGACGCTTGCGGCGTAAAGGAGACCCCTGAGGCGTGATCGGTCGGGCCATGGTCGCCCCGCAAGCCGAGATCCCAATAGGAGAGCGCACTGGGCGGCGCGATGCACTCGCCCGTCCTGGTCTGATTCAGCGAAGGGACCAACTCGACGGTAGCCTGTAGGGCACCCGATCCAGCGGTCGGCTGAGTCACCACGATATTGAAGGCACGATTCTGCCAGAGCACATCGTTGTACAGGATCGGGAAGGAGACGCGCCGGCAAGCCCCGTTGACTAGGCCGCCAGTGCCGGTACCGCCTGCGCCGTGTCCTGTGGGACACGTAATGCTCGCCGGAAGCGAGGCCAGGAACTCAGCCGTATGCCCGGCGCTCGAGAGGCCGGCGGGCTGCGGGTCGGACAGCGGCACGCACGGAATATTCGCGCCTTGAGCATCGCGTGGGCAGGGTGTCGGCGCGCTGGCCTGGGTCGCAAAGAATGCGCCGAACAGCGTCCCGGATGACGCGGTGGAATCGTTGGATACGATGGTGTTGTTGATCAGGTTCACGACGAGGGAGTCCTGCAACGACACGCCGCCGCCGTCCCAACCCGCCACGTTGTCGGTGATGATGTTGTTCGTGACATTGACGGCGTACCAGCTCGACGGAGTCCCGGGGAAAGTGGAGACTTCCGAACCGTTCACACCCTGGAAGCGGATGCCGCCACCGGCACCGGCTTCCGCGGCATTGCCCATGATCAGATTGGCATTGATCAGCAGGTTCGGGCCGATGCCGTCGCCCACCGTACCAAACGCGTGGTTGCAATCCGTGTCAGGCTCGCCAGGACACGTAGGATCCGTATCCGGCGCACTCATGATGAGCAGGCCGCCGCCGTTGCTCGGCGTCGTCGGGTTGGTCGCCTGGTTGAACAGGATCGTGTTGTGCTGGATGCCGCGGTTCGTATCGCTACCGTTGTGGTAAACGAACCCAAGCTGTGCCACACCCGCGCCGTCGCCGGTGCTCAAGTTGCCGCACACCCAGTTGTAGTTGAACTTGTAGAAGTCCGCACCTGTGCAGAAGGCGACTCCGCCGGGGCCTGATGGCGTGGCCGAGAACAATTCATCGCCTTCGTTGGCGTTCGACGTCACCGCGTTGTGGTGAACGTTGACGTTCAGGTCGAAGCAGAACGGCAGCTGAGTGCCGGCCACATTGCTGGTCTGGCACGAGCCGGGTGCCGGGATGCCCGCTGCATCGCCTGCAATGTAGCCGTCCGGATGTTCGCCTTGGCCGATGGTGATGCCACCCGCCAGAGTTCCCTGGTTGTTATTGACGCGATTGTTCGAGATTTCCAGGTTGTGCGCCCAGCCGTGCACGTAGATGCCGCCGCCGCCCTGCGAACTATTGGTGACGGACAAGCCGTCGATGCGCGACGGATTGCACCAGAAGTCGCTCGTGAACGCGGTGCAATTGGGGGTGTTGGCGTTGTTGGCCGCCAGAAGTGTCGTGCCGTCCGGGAATATATCCGCCGCGAACTCCGTGTTGTTGTTCGGGAAATTCACGCCCTTCGACAGGACAGTGATGCCCGCGCCTTCATACGCGCCCATGAGGGTCGGTTCCTGCAACTGTTCTGCTAGGTTGCCGTTGAGCGTCGCATCCCAGCCGACGGTCGCCTCGAGCGGCAGCCGATCTACCTGCGGATTGCTGGTCGTCGCGGTGAAGCCAATCAACCCAGCGCCGCAGCTGGAGTTCCACGAGCCATGCAATCCGTCCGGACCGAGTCCAAACAGACAGACCACTCGCTGGCGCCAGGCATTCAGCAGCGTGCCAGCCGGATGCGTATTGGCGTCGATGATGCTGGAGGCCGCGCCGACACCTTGCAATCGCACCGGCTTCCACATCAGCAACAATTCGTGGTAGGTGCCGGGAGGCACGATGATCAGGTCGCCCGGTATGGCGTGGTCTATCGCCGACTGAATCGTCTGTCCAGCCGTCAGCCGCGTCGGAGCTTTGCCCCCGATCGTCACGGTTACGGTGTCGACCGATTTCTTGCCGTTGCCGGCTGTGATGACCAACTCGCCGCAACGCATACTCGCTGGGGCTCCGCGCTGCTGCACGGTGCAAACCGGTACCTGCGGCGCAGGACTCGCCGGCAGCGTGACGACGATCTGAGTGTCGTTCCAACTGGTAACAGTAGCCAACACTCCGCCGATGGTGACGCTTCCCGTCCCCCGCGTGGCACCAAAGCCATAGTGACGGGTGATGGTCTTGGCATTGTAAGGAGCTGTCGTGTTCGACGGTCCGGAATAGCCGTAGTTGCTGACAACCTGGTCGCCCAGCGCATTGATCGTGATGGGGTGGGTTGTTCCACTCGCCAAGATCCACGGACCCACACCGTCACCATCCACTTCTTTGACGGCCGGTGTCGCATCCGGGTAGTCGCAGTCAGGATGGTTGTATTCGGCCGCGAATGCCGCCGTCGGAATGACCGGGGTATCCAGGTAGGACGTCTGGCCCGGCATGAAGGACCACTCATAGCAGAACTGGCTGTAGGCCTTCTGATAGAAGGGATCCGGGTCCACACCGCTGCCGCGATCGTTCATGCACAAATCCAACATGTTGGGTATGTAGCCGCTGGGATCGGGCGGATTCACGGCGAACGTCGAGAACGTCAGACCGTTGTAAATGCCGTGCTGGTCGGAATAGACACGGCCGATTTCGTTTCCGGCCCAGTCTTTGACGCCGACCGGCAGGTTCGGGGGCGAGAATTTCTCGCCGAAGGCCGGCGAGAACGGATCGAACTCAGAGGTGAAGTCGTCCGAAATGATGCCGGTGAAGTGGCTCGCGATATGGGTCGAGCTGAAGACGTAGAACTTCGCGAGGACCGACATCTGATCTTCGAGCGTGACTTCTTTGCGATCGCACAAAGGCCGCGATGCTCCGGCAAATGGCGCGTTCTGGCCCGCCTGCGGGAAGAGGCTGTTGTAGTCGGGAACGACACGGACCGTGCCCACGCAGGGCCAGAAGGTCTCGACACTTCCCGTGTCGCCTTCGTGGCGGGGTAGCGCGCCCAGATCTGTCGTCATATTGAGCGAATTGTTGGCGTTATAGGCCGCGATGGACGCTTGGTCCGGCATGATGAAAACGTTGCCGAAGCCAGCGAACTGCGTCGTCACCGGCGCTTCGTAGGTGTCGCCAAGCAGGATGTTCTTGTCTTCTTCCTTCACGAGCTCATAGCCCGGGGGAACAATCATTTCGACGACGTACTTGCCCGCGGGCAGCATGGGGAGGTTGTAATCCCAATCGGTTGGCGCCGCCGCGGTGTTCAATACGCAGCCAATGCAGTTGGTGCCGGCTGCTCCCGGCAGAGGTTTTCCGGTCGTCGGACTGACGCCTGTGACACTCGGGAACTTGTACATGCCATCGTACGGAGCCGGCTGGAGCTGGTTCCAATTGTGCATGCCGTCATAGCACTTGTATTGGGAATTGTTCGGCAGCGGCGTTGCAGCCGGCCCACCGTGCTGGGAGTTGTACCAATCCAAGAGGTTGGGCTGGTTGAACATGGTGTAATAGAACGGATCGCCGGTTGACTGGCCCGGGCAGTTCATATTGGGAACGCCGTCGGACCTAAAGCCCTGCGCCCAGTCATCCCAGCTGCTGGTCTTGGTCGTGTCCACCAGCGTGAGGGTTGGGGTTACGCCATCCGCGGCAAAGCCCTCTTTATAAAGATTGATCGTGACATTCGGGACTTGCGGCTCCCAGGTGAGCTGGAGCAGCAACGCCGGGTCATCAAACGGACGAGTCGAGGCATACACGACGTGGCCGCGGATGCCGCCGTTTTCATGGTCTGCGAACGGCTTCTTGCCGAATTCCAAAATCTGGTTCTGGCCCATGTAGCTCTGCCAGCCGTAACTGACGGCCGTCGGCGGATCGATACGGCCCGTCGAAAGGTTCGTCGTCGCGCTGCTGCCGGGCCCATTCAAAATCGAGTAACCAGTGCAATCTGCACCATTATTGCCAACGCCATTACCGCAATAGACGGCGCCCGGCACCCGCAAGAGAGGGGGCACAGAGTTGTCTTCGGCCGTCCTTGCCATGTTCGCCATGAGCGCGGAATTGCCGCAGACCGGGTAGCCGGCTTGCCCGCAAGCATAGGGTCCGGTGGAGCCGTCGACCGGCCCGCCCGCGTCGTTGATGACGTGCGTACCCGTATTCTTGTAGCGGGCAAAATCCGTTTCCATCACGTACCAGTTGAAGATCGGGAACACTTCGTTGAAGCCAGCGTTGCCTTCCAAATCCGTGCTGTTGAGGTTGGAGATACTGCCGTCGCGGTACCGGATGTTGGTCGGCACCAAGGCGAGCCCGCTCTCACTGTCCTGGCAAATGCCATCGCTGTTCGAGTCGATGCAGGTCCGCGTGGTGAGGTTGTTCTTCCAGCCGTGAGAGCCGATTTCTCCCATATCGACGTTGCCGGCACCCACGCGAACGGGTGTCGTAATTCCGTCTACGATTTGATCGTTCCACTGGTCGAATACGGTGATTCTCCAATCACCGGCGGGGACCCCCGTCAGCTCAAATTTTCCGTTCTCATCGCACTTTGCGAACGAGATGTCGGCCCCATCGGGGCTGCCCAAGCTCACATAGCATTGCGTGTAACCGAAGGTATCGCGCGAACCGCTGCCGTATAGTCTTTCATCCGACGGCCGGCTCATGCGTGCGCCCGTGACGGTTCCCGTCACGGTCTTGTTGCACGCAGGGGCGCCTGCGCCGGTGCAGAGTGCGTTGCCAAAGTCTCTGATGATGGCCGGATTGGCAAAACCGATGGAAACATGATACCCGGCCGGTCCGAACTCCTGGAAGTAGGCCGGTTCGTTGACCTTGATGAAGGTCTCGTGGTCCTTGCCGCCATCGAGTGTGTTGGTTTGCAGCCATTCCTCGCCGCGCGCAATGCGGTCGGCCGCCGGCGTCGCGATGATGCCGTATCGGCCGGGCGGCAAATTCTTTACGATCGCCTGACCGGCGAGCGGGGACAGAGTAACGTTATCTGACTCGTATTTCGGGCACACCGGGATCATGCCGGTGATGCCCGTCGGGCTCGGGGTGCCGTCAAATCCTGTCGTCGGATTTGCAGTGATCGGGCACGCGTCGTTGCCGTTGACGGGGTCTTTCGTTCCCGAGAGACCGTTCGACAGGGGTTGGCCGAACTCGTCATAGGTCAGCTGTCCGGCAGAGTCGCCCGACATGCCCACCAAGTCGATGATCGTGATGTTGAACCCACCCAGGCCGGGTTCGTTGGGCGACAAGGAGTCGATTCCGCCGCTGGCATCGTGCTCGCCGTTGAGGGGATGGTCGTCTTCGAACACGAACGCCGAGACTTGAGCCGGCGGCTGGTTTTCAGGCTCGACAATGATATTCACACTTCCGAACGTTGGGGTGCACGTGGTCGCCGGCGCTACCGGAGTGCAGGTGGCGGCAAGCTGAGCGCCGCCCATGGCATGTCCCGGGTCCATGGCATCGCCCGGCAGCACCGAGATGTAGTAATGCTTGGTCGTATCCAGTACGACTTGACTCGGGTCCACCGGGTCCTTCTGAGACACGCCGGTCCTGCAGCCGCCATTTCCAATGTCGCATGCTGCTGCCGTGCCGAGGACGGACTGGCCGCTTTCGCAGGAAATCGTACCCACGCAGCCCTCCGCCACGACCGGCATGTAGGCGGTGTGGAAATTGGTGCCGTAGATGGCGGGAGTCCCTTGGGGCGTTGCTACTGGGCAGCCGGCAGGCAGCGGATTCGTTTGACACTTCGGATCGACGAAGAATGTACGGTCTTCCTCAATGATCCAGCGGTAATCCGCTGGTGCAGGAAGCGCCTGCTTCGTAATGCCATCGATCAGCGTCACTTGAAGATTGCTGGGCGCCGGGAAGTTGAGCGACACCGTTGCGTTTGAGCTGGCTGTCCCCTGCGAGTTAATCGCCTGGTAGGTAAAGCTGGGCGTGACCACGCCCGCGTGCGTGGCGACGGTGGCCGTGAAGCTGCCATCCGCATTTAAACTGACCGTTACGCCGCTCGTTGCGACGATCTTGGCCGTAAGAGGATAGCCTGCCGCGTCTGTGTCGTTCACCAATACGCCGGGGGACTTGATGCTCAGCGACGTGGCGACTTTCGAAGTGTACGCATCTGGATTGGCGGTGATGCCGGAAGCCGCCTCGATCAGCGCCGCGCCCAACGTCACCGACGCACACACTGTAGTCGTGCCGTTGGCGCAATACGTAAAGCTAGTCGAAGCCCCAGTATACGTAAACGTACCGTTTGCATTGAGAGCGAGCCCGGTGGGCGCCGTGCCGGAGACCTGAACTCCGTAAACATTAACGTCATTCCCAATCAAACCCTTCGCGGGATCCGACACGGTAAGCGTCTTGCCCGTAATGACGGCGCTATACGTATCCGGGTTGGCTACTGCAGCGCCGAGCCCCGAGGCGCCGGGCGCTCCAGCGCCATTGACGCTGATGTACGCCAACATGCCGGCGTCGCGAGAGGTTGCGTTGCCCGACAAACCGCCCTCGCGGTCGAAAATCGGGAGTGCCGTCCCAGCGGCAGGCACATTGATCGTCACATCGTAGGTCTTGCCCGCGGCCAAAAAGACTTCGTTCTGCACTCGGGTGGCACCCGGTAGACGATTGCCGTCTTCAGCAATCAATCCGAGCCCTGAGGCTGTTGGGGTTGCAGTTTGGGCGCCAACGATTGACGGCACGTGCATGCGAAGACCGGCATTGACCATGCGCACCAATACGGTGCCTGCGACCGGCGAGAGGGCCGTGCCCGGTACCGCCGGGAACAACGATGCCGCAGCATTCGTTTTGTCGAATGCGACACCGTTGATGAGGTAATACAGCGGGGTGTAGTTCACCGCCGGCGGATAGCAGTTGCCGGAGTTTGTCGTCGCCGGATTCCCGCAGCCGCCCGGCTGACCGGACCAGACAGTCGTTTCGCTGAAGTCCTGCGTGGTGACTGCTTTGGCCACTGCAGCGTTCTGAACTGGGTCGATTTCACTGAAAAGGAGCGGAATATCCGCGTTGTACGTGACAGCAGGCGTCGTCCCGGCTGCCGGGTATGCTGTACCCGCGGTAGCCCCCGCCGGCGCGGTTGTCACCACCAAGATTCCGTACAGTCCCATCGGACCTTGAATCGACGGGTGGGTGCCCGACTCAATCAGGTACGTACCCGGCCCGGGCGCTGCCCAGGTCAATTGCGTTGTTGCTCCTGCGGCTACCTCCGTGGAGAACGACTGCACACGCGGCCCCTGGGTTGCCGGATTGTTGATCGTCGTGGGGTCCGCGGCAGGCCACGTGACTCCTTGCGGGTTGTGGGGCGGAGGCAGCGTGGTAGTCCGCTGTGTTACGTCACCCAGACCGCCACCTAGCTGGCCGACAATCACTAGCGATGTCGGTATGCTGCTTGTTCCGGTTCCCGCCGTGAACGACAGGCTGTTGGTGAGATTAATCACCAAGTCCTGCCCCGTGGGAACGGTGATCACGACCGGAGACCAGCCGGTCGCCGAAGGACTAAGCTTGGCGCAGGTCTGAGCGCCGCTAGCTGGCGCTGTGCCTGTGACACCCGCACAGGTGTAACCCCACATCGGCACCGGGGAGCCATCGGGCAAGTTTGCGGTGGCTGCTCCCGCCGTAAGGTTGATCTGCTGCTGGGCGTAAGACATGCTGCTCGCCAGCAGGAGAACCGAAGCCGCGATTCCGGATTTGCCCAGGATCGCCTTGAATATATTGGATCGCATTACTGTTCTCCTGTCCCTATTTCGATTCGTCGATTACGAATTCGCGTGAGTCGACGAGCATCATCATCAGCATTCCGCCCGGAAAAATATTGTTCGTCGTGATCTCGCGCTCGTTATGCGAGTGCCACATGAAAGCGAAGCCGGCTTCGCCCGTGGGCGAGTTCGCGACCGTCCCCGAAGGTGGGATGGTCCCGGTGGCGCCGACGGCACGCACGGTCGCGTTGGGCCCGAGGTAAGGGCTTCCGCCAAACCAGGGGCCGGTCGCAAAGATGTTCGGATCAGGCAGAGTCACGGGGCCACCGCCCGCAACATCGCCGAATGGCGCCGCTTGCAGTGGCTTGTTGTGATCCTGACACCACTCGAAGTAATTGATCGCGTTGGGCGAGCCCGTGTTGTAGCCGTTGGCATCTGGAGTACAAGGAAGCTTGGCAGATAGGTCACTAGACGTCGGTTTGTGGCCATACGGATCCCAATTCAAACCCTTGCCGGTCCATTGGAAAATTCCGTCTATTGTTTGACCAGGCGTAGTCGTGGTCGTGAACAGCAGCGGCCCGGCGAGACTAAGCGGATCGGTCGCGCTGAGTATCAGATTGCCGTCGCGCGCTAGAACGCGCACGTGATTGCCATGCTCATGGAACGGATGCTGCCAGCGACCCTGGCCGATGATTCGCAGGAGCGTCAGCTCGCCCGGATGCATGTGCGGGTTGCCGTTGTACGGCTGGTGCGGATACTGCGACGCGTAGTTCGCGTCCATATCATCCGGCATCGAGCGACCGTTGATCATGAAGTACGAGGGAACGTAAGGCTCGGTCGCGACGCTCAGACTACATCCCGGAGCGCCAGCCGTGCAGGTCCCTCTTGCCAGGACCTGCTCTTCTGCCGCGCGATGAATCCGGGGATCTATCTCGGAGAACTGGAACAGGTACTCCCGGTCGTAGCAAGCGCCAGAGTGGTTGTAAGCGGCGGCTGCCAAGGTGTAATTAGACTCACCCCAGTGCGTTTGCGCCGTCAGGTTTGACGCGTGCACTCCGCCCGTACACGCAGTAGGTATCGTAGACGGGAGGACGATAATTGCCCCATACAGGCCCATCTCAATCTGCAGATCGCCCTGCGTTCCGCTGTAATAGGCGTGTGTCCCTGGCGTCGAAGCGGTGAACGTATAGGTTACCGTACCAGCAGGCGCCGCTTCCTGCGTCAAAAGGCCGGTTGCGCCGCCGGTTGTGGTCACAGTAAAGCCTGGAAAGAGAATCGACGTGTTGCCGGCTGCAGCAGGGAGATTATTCGTGAGAGTGACTGTGACGGCGTCGCCTTGTGTGACGATCAAGGTCGGGCCTGGAACCTGCATTGTGGAACAAGTGCCAGTGATGCCCGCCGGCGCAAATCCCGTCGGCGCGCCATTGCAGCCGTAACCCCACGAGTAAACCGACGACCCATCAGGTTGACTGATGAATGCCGGTCGTGCGGTGAGATTGAACGTGGGGCCGGTGATGCCGGGGGCCGCGGCCTGCGCGACCGCCGTCGACAATAGGGCTGCCGCCGTCATCACGAGGGTAAGCAGTCGGTTCATTGAGGTTGCGTTTTTCATGGTCTTTGCGCTCATTAGATAGCCGAAACGATGTGGACCTCGGTCATCAGACCGCCGAAATTCTCGGCGTCGTTGGACAGATGGTCGAGATTCGGGGTGTAGAGGTAGAAGACACTACCCGTCGGGTATTTCGCGGTGTCGGACGCATCGAGAATCACGTCGAGCGACTCGCCACCGGCCAGCGTGATCGAGTTCGTTCCGTAGTACAGGTTGTTTCCCGCCTGATCGCGCAGCAGCTTGGCGTTGATGCCGATGACCTTCATAGGGATCCCTAACGAGGCCAGCGTCTGATACTCCGTCACGTCCAAGTCGGAGATGCGCAGCAGCGCCTTCTTGCCGACTGGAATATTGATGATTGCCGGCAGCGGTTGCGAGTAATGCATCACGCCATCCGTCGTCTGCGTCGCCATCGGATCGGGGTTCACGGTGTCTGGATAGCTGCGGCCGTTCAGCAGGAAGTATTTGTCCTTCATGTCCGTGAAGCTTTCCGGGTTGAACGTCATGCCGACGAAGTGGAAGTTCGGGTCGAAACCGTGGATTTGCAGCGGATACTCGACGTCGTAGGCGGTCGAGCCGTCGCCGTCGTTGTAAGCGTACTTGCCACCACCTGTGGTGGCGGTGGTGATTGCGGGCACAGGGTTACTGCAAAGGACCTCGGGGGCAGAGGTTACAGCTGGGGTCGCGCCATCACCGGGTCGCCGGCAAGCCGTACGTGGGTCCGCCTGCTGCGTCAGTAGCGCCGCGTTAAGAGTAGTGGTGGCAGGCACCCGATTTTGCCGCGGGCGTACATAGATCTGCCCCACCATGCCCATCTGCAAGTGCTCGGGCGGCGAGATGTGGCAATGCCAGAAGTACGTGCCCGCATCGGGCGCGAGATAGTAGTAGGTGAAGCTACCGCCAATGTTGATCGCGACTGAGGCGTCCGGCACGCCGTCATAAAATGCGGACGCATTGGGATAGCCGTGGAAGTGAACCGTATGCTGCTCGAACAAGTCAGGGCGCATAACCTGGCCGACGTTCGTCAGCGTCAGGAAGAACTCATCGTCCTCATCGATCGCCATCAATGGCGCCGGCTGGTTGCCGTTCATGACACCGACATCCATGATCGGGCGTGGGTCGACGTGGCCGTTAATACCGCCGGTAATACCGCTGGCAGCGAGCGTGGCGGCGCATACCGGATCGGCAAGGCAATCCGAGTCGGGAGCGAGCCCCACGGCACCGTTGTAGCTAAATGCTCCGGCCGTACCAAAGGCACTGCCGATTGTGTAAGGAGCGTCGCCCGCTCCGTTCGCAGTGGCAGGATCACCTGGCATAAACGTACCCGAAAAAGGCGTATTGAAGACATCCGGGAACTGCGTGCCCGGCCTGCCGGCAGCCATGTCCGCCAATCCGGACAGAGGACCGAAGGAAAACATATAGATCTGTGTGCCGTCGCCCATCGTCGCGAAGCCATCGCCGCCGGAGATCTGCTGGCACTTGATGGCGCCGTTTACCTTCGCGGTCGGCTTCTGATAGGTCGTTGCGCTGGGCGCGCTCAGAGTTGTCGGTCCGGTGTAGGCCGGCTCCGCATTGTTGTTGACTCCGGCGACTGACGTCGGATGCGTGATGGTGCTCGTAGGACATTGCACCTGGAACGACTGAGCACCCGCCCGCAACGCTACGAAACATAGCAAAGCAGCAATGCCGTGGAATATCACTCGTGTATTAATCATATGTGCCTCCGTCCCGAACTTCTGGCGCGCTCTGCGATCCAACCCTGTGAACTGTTGAGAAGACTTGCGCCCACTGCGGCGTACCTAGTGGGAATGCCGGCGCCCTCGGCGAGCGGCGCGGCTTGACATAATCGATCGGTGTGCTTTATATCGTTCATCCGTTCATTGCTTCGTCGGCCTTCTTTCGGTGCCTGACGTTCTCCCTGGAAACTCCGTAAGGAATCTGGATCGACTAACCTGCGGTGACCACAATGCGTTGAATGCGGCCGCGGACCTAGTCGGGAGATACTCCCCACGGACTGGGGTGAACTATGTAGATCCGGATTTAGGTAAATGTGACGGGATTGCTTCCTTGACCCCGTACTGCCTTTGCGACACTGTGTCTCATGACTAAGGCCACGATGGCGCACGTGCGGCGCGTTCTGTGCGCGCTGGCACTGACAGTGCTGCCGCTGGCTGCCGCGTCACCGCACCCGGACGCGCTCTCGCCCGGTGAGGCGATCTATCGCTTAGGCAGGCTGCCCTCGGGTCAGCCCTTGATTGCGGAGCGCGGCGGCGGCATCAGTACCCAAGGCGCGGCTGCCGCCTGCGTCAACTGCCACCGCCGCAGCGGACTCGGTGCTGCGGAAGGACGCGGCTTCATCCCACCCATTACCGGGCAGTTCCTGTTCCACGCGAACACCGAAAACCGCCGGGACCGTGATCTGCCGTTCGTCGAGGGCGCCCGGCCGAACCGCGACCCGTACACTGACGAATCACTGGCGCGTGCGATACGCGAGGGCGTGGACGTCACGGGCAAACCGCTCAGCGTGTTGATGCCGCGTTTTGCTTTGGATGATGCCTCGATGGCTTCGCTCATCACCTACCTCAGACAGCTCTCACCCAAATCGGTGCCCGGAGTCGGTGACAAGGTGCTGCAGTTCGCGACGATCGTCACGCCCGATGCCGATCCGGTGAAGCGGGCGGCGACGCTGGCGGTACTCAATGATTTCTTCGCCGAGAAAAATGCCACTGCCCGGCTCGAGAGCCCGCGGATGTACAGCTACCGCAAGCAGATGTTCAAAGTGATACGCCGCTGGCAGCTGCATGTGTGGGAACTCAAGGGGCCGGCCGAGACCTGGGAAACCCAGCTGCAGCAGCATCTGGCAGCGGAGCCCGTGTTCGCCGTGATCTCCGGAATCGGTGGCCGCAACTGGGCGCCGGTGCATCATTTCTGCGAGCAGGCGCAGCTGCCCTGCCTGTTCCCGAACGTGCAATTGCCGATCGTCGCAGAAAACGATTTCCACACGCTGTATTTCTCGAGGGGCGTGTTGCTGGAGGCCGGACTGATCAGCCATCAGTTGCAGGATCGTACGGACGGCCGTGCAATGCCTCGACTGGTACAGGTGTACCGCGCGGGTGATATCGGCAGCGCGGCAGCCAGGGCGCTCGAGGCGGCGGTGCACCCGAACGGCATCACGGTGGTGAATCGGGTGCTCAAGAGTGACGGCCCGCAAGGCGCCGAATTGGCCGCCGCGATCAACGATGCGGGGCCGAACGACGGCCTGGTGCTGTGGCTGAGACCGAAGGACCTCGCATCACTCAGCGACAGGCCTGCCAAAGCCGCTGCGGTCTGGGTCTCGGGCCTGATGGGGGGGCTGGAGAACGCCCCGCTCCCGACCGCCTGGCGCGGCGCCACGCGCATAACTTACCCCTTCGACCTGCCCGACCGACGCCGCGTCCGCGTCGACTACCCTTTGGGGTGGTTCCGCTTCCGCCACGTCCCGGTCACCGATGTACAGGTGCAGGCCGACACCTATCTCGCGTGCGGCCTGCTCTCCGAGACCCTCAATCACATGGTTGATACCTTTGTGCGCGACTACCTCGTGGAACGCATGGAATCGATGCTCGAGCACCGGGTGATCACCGGCTACTACCCGCGCCTGGCGCTGGCCCCCGGGCAGCGCTTCGCCTCCAAGGGCGGCTACATCGTGCGTTTTGCCGAGGGTTCCGGCACCAAGCTGGTGGCCGCGAGCGACTGGCTCGTGCCTTGAGCGTAGCAGTATCCGATCGCGCCAATCGGTGCTCGGCAGGGATTGTGAGGAACGCGGCAAGCGCACGCTCACCGCTTAAGAAGGCTCGAGGCGCGGCCGGCGCGAACGCGCCGGCAGGGGGAATCAAACGGCAGAAGCCAAAGGACGCAGGCTCTCCAAGGATTGAGGCCGTGTCGGCGCTCGATTGGTGGCGCTACCGTTGCTCATGGGCGCGTTGCCGCCGCTCAGGGGAGCGCTGCCGGTCATGCCGTTGCGAATCGCGAACATCGTGATGGCCGCAGCGTTGTGGAGCTGCAATTTCCGCATCAGGTTGGAGCGGTGCTTTTCGACGGTCTTGGGACTCACACCCAACTCACGCGCGATCAACTTGTTGGAATTGCCGAGTGCAATGCGCGTGAGAACTTCTCGTTCTCGTTCCGTGATGGACTGCGCGACCGCTGGAACGGCGGTCCGCTGATCTCCGGGCGCATGCCCCGAGAGGTAGCCGGAAAGAATTTTGCTGGCGATGGCCTTGCAAAGGAACTGTTGGCCCAGGGACACGGTCCTAATCGCCAACATGAGTTCAGCACTGTTCGCATCCTTGAGAACGTACCCGTTGGCACCCGCATTGAGAGCCGCGCGGATGTACTCTTCATTCTCGTGGGCGGTGAGGACCAATTTTCGCATCAACGGGCATAGGCCTTGCATCTCGGTGAGCAATTCGATGCCCGAGCGTCCGGGAAGCGCGAGGTCGGTCAGCAATAGGTCGGCGTTAAGGTCGACGATGCCGAGGAGGCAGTCTTCAACGCAGCCGAATTCCCCGACGATGTCGAAATCCGACTCGATCTCGATGAGGGCTTTGAGCCCTTCCCGCAGGATGGCATGGTCTTCGACCAGTACGATGCGTATCTTTGGCTTGCGAGGGCTCACCGTAGGAGTCGAAGATCTCGCATCAATGCCAATTTGCATCATATTATTCTCCCTGGCGGCGATTTCCATTATATCGCCATTCCAATCAATGCCTTACAACGCTGGAGCCGTTGCACTTCTTACCAAGTGCGAAGGAGTGTAAAGGTAGGCTCACGCCTCACGCAAGGCGTCAATAGGGGAAAACCTCCCCCTGTCGTCAAATTCCGACAACATTTGGTTAAGATTGTGAAAGGAGTCACACATTTCCCATATTCTGTTAAATGCCGAACCCCGCCACACTACTAATTGGGGTGGTGTGTGGCGTGCCAGGTGTTGCGTGGAGTCGACCAGCAGGTGTCCCCTCTCGCGTCAATGCAAGAGTCAATGGAAGACCAGCCCCTTCACCGAACCGCGTGGTTCCCGGCACCAGCAATAGGCATAGAGCCCACGCGGATCGTTCAATTTCGCGATGGCTCGGGCCTGTTCCAAGACGGGGTCGAGCGCGCGATCGAATTCGCTGCGCGGCGCGACGAGTCCCAACACCCCCGCCACTTGCAGCGATTCTGAGCGCAGCTGCATCAGCAGTTGCTCACGCAAGGTCATTTCGGACTCGATGTATTCCGCCTCGTACTCGCTGCCCATTTCCGCAAGCTTCGCGGCAGCGTCGCTCGCATCCTTCAGGCCGCCGAGGGCGTCCACCAAACCGATGCGCTGCGCATCCACGCCCGCCCATACGCGGCCCTGGGCGATCTTGTCCACCTCGGTCACACTCTTCTTTCGCCCCTCGCCCACACGCATCAGGAATTCCGCATACGCGTGTTCCACGGAAGTCTGCAAGATCTGCCGCGCGGCGGGACCCAAGGTACGCTCCATCCTCATGTCGCCCGCCAGCGGCGTCGTGCCGATCCCGTCGACTTTCACACCGAGCTTTTCCAGCGTGCGCTGGAACGTCGGCACCACCGAGAATACGCCGATCGAACCGGTGAGCGTCGTCGGGCTCGCGAAAATCTGATTGGCCGCGGCGGAGATGTAGTAGCCGCCGGATGCCGCGTAAGTGCTCATGGAGACCACCACCGGTTTTCCGGCTTTGCGCAGCGCCTGCACCTCGCGCAAAATCTGCTCCGACGCGAACATGCTGCCGCCCGGACTATCGACCCGGAGCACCACCGCCTTGACCGTGGTGTCGTAGCGTGCCTGCCGCAGCAGATCGGCCGTGCTCTCGCCGCCGATGGTGCCCGGCGGCTGATGGCCGTCGAGGATTTCTCCGGAGGCCACGACGATGCCCACCCTCGCATCGGATTTGGACTTGAGCACACGCTTGGAGCGCGCCGCGGCCAGGTATTGACTCATTCCGATCGCGTTGAAACTGTGATTGTCCTGGTCCTCTCCGACCAAGCCCTTCAAGTCGTCGGCCACTTGCCGCCGGCTCTTGAGCGCGGTCACCAGGCCGCGCTGCAGCGCCAACTTCGCAGCGTCGCCGCTGACCGCGGCCAGAGCCGCGGGTTCTTCCGCGATGTACTCGTTGAGCGCATTGGCGGACATCGAGCGCGCACGCGTCACGTCCTGGCTGTAGGCCTTCCACAGAGCATCCAACCACACGGAACTCTCTTCGCGCTCGCTGGGCGCCATGTCGCTGCGCGAGAATTGGTCGGTGTAGCTTTTGAAGGTGCCCGCTCGGAACACATTCACGTCGACGCCGAGTTTGTCGATGGCGTCCTTCAAATACATGCGGTAATAGCTGAAGCCGTCCACATAGACCAGGCCGAGCGGATCGAGGTAGACCTCCCCGGCCTGCGCAGCGAGATAGTACTGCGTCTGATCCATGGAATCGGCCGCTGCGACCACGCGCTTGCCGGCCGCGCGAAAGTCGCGAAGGGCGGCGCCGATCTCCTGCAGTTTCGACAATCCGGAGGGCGCGAGATTGCCCAGTTGCAGGACGATCAATTTGATGCGCGAATCGCCCTTGGCCATCTGGATGGCGTCGATCACGTCCTTCAGAAGCGTTTCAGGCGCGGGCCCTCCGGAGGCTTGACCCACTGCGCGGCGCACCGGATCCGTGGCCAATTGCTCCACCAGTTCACCCTCGGGGGCGAGAACCAGTGCCGCCGACCGCGGCACGCTGGGAATGGACGTGTGCAGCGCCGCCAGGATGAATCCGAAGATGACCAGCAGCAAAATCAGATGGAGGACGCGGCGGACTCCCTCCAGGATTCGCCAGACGAGACCAAAAAAGCCCGCTAGAGCCGACCCGACACTCATTCCAACGCCTCCAGGTCGGCTCCGCTTGGCAGCCGACGTTTAGATCTTCTCGTCGATGCGCGCGGCCTTGCCGGACAGATCACGCAGGTAGTAAAGCTTGGCGCGCCGTACTGCGCCCCGCCGCTTCACGCTGACTTCGCTGATGGAGGGGCTATGAGTCTGGAACACGCGTTCCACGCCTTCGCCGTGCGAAATCTTGCGCACCGTGAACGAGGAGTTCAAACCGCGATTTTTCTTCGCGATCACCACGCCCTCGTAGGCCTGAACGCGCTCGCGATCACCCTCCACGACCTTGACCTGCACGACCACGGTGTCGCCGGGATTGAAATCCGGAAACTTGCGCTGCGCGCGCTCGCCGTTCAATTCTTGGATGATCTTGTTCATTCTAATGCCCTCATCTGTGACTATCGCCGATTCGACTCGTGCGCCCTCGCACGCTCGATCTTGAATTCTTCCAAGAGCGCCCGCTCTTCTTCACTCATTCCGCGCCGCTCGAGCAACTCCGGCCGCCGCAACCAGGTGCGTCCCAGCGCCTGCTGCAATCGCCAGCGCTCGATGGCCGCATGGTCGCCCGACGACAGCACCGCCGGAACCGCGCGGCCGTCGATCGCCGGCGGCCTTGTGTAATGCGGCCAGTCCACCAAATCGCCGGTGAAGGATTCCTGCACCGCCGACTCCGGACTCCCCAGCGCTCCGGGCAACAGCCGCCCGATTGCATCGATCACCGTCAACGCGGGCAGTTCCCCGCCCGTCAGCACGTAGTCGCCGACCGACCACTCCTCGTCGATCTCAGCCTCGATGAACCGCTCATCGACGCCTTCATACCGTCCTGCCACCAATATCAATCCCGGCAGGCGCGAAGCCTCGCGCGCCATGCCCTGCTCGAATCGTCGGCCGTCCGCACCCAAGTACACGCGCCGACTGCCCGAGGGCATGTCCGCCACGGCGGCGCGCATCGCGCTGCGCAGCGGCTCTACCTTGAGCACCATGCCGGGGCCGCCGCCATACGGCCGGTCGTCCACCGTCCGATGTACATCCGTCGCGAAGTCGCGAGGATCGATGCATTCGACCTCGAGGACGCCGCGTTCGATCGCACGACCCAGCACACCATGCACCAACGCTTCGCGGAGCATGACCGGAAACAACGACACCACCGCGATACGCATGACACCTACCCGGCTGCATCGTCCCAATCGACAACCACTCGCCGTGCCGTCAGATCGACACGCCGCAGGTGCAGCGGAACGGCCGGCACCCAAAATTCCTTCCCGCCACATTCATTGACGCGGCGCGATTCCCTCTCACCCGGAACCGCCGCGCTGGCGCCCGACTCCATCTCGCCCGGCGCCGACACATCGGGCGTCGCCACGTCGCCGCGCACGACCATCAGGACCTGCGCCGGCGTTTCGACAAAGTGCCGCACCTTGCCCAAGTATCGGCCCGCAAGATTCACCACCTCGCAGCCGATGAGGTCGGCCCGATAAAAATCCTTGTCGTCGCGCTGCGGCAATTCCGCACGCGGCACGCCAATCTGCGCGCCACGCAAGACTCCCGCCTGGTCGCGATCGTTGACGCCCTTCAGCTTTGCCGTGAGCTGTCCGCCGCTGCGCCCGCTGGCCTCGATCTTGTAAGCCACCCACGAGCCGCCGACGCGCAGCTGCACGGTGCGATGCTGCAATAGCCGATCCGGCGGATCCGTGAACGAACGTAGCTTGACCCAACCGCGGACGCCGAACGGCGCCCCGACGACTCCAAGCTCGATGAGCGAAAACGACTCGCCGCTCATCGCCATCTCAACGCCTTCTGTAGGAAGCCCCTAAGCGGCTTGTTTTCGGAACGAAGTCAGCAGAAACTTCACGCGATCCGACATGTGCGCGCCTTTGCTCACCCAGTGCTCGATCCGCGCGACGTTCAAACGCAGCTTGACCTCGGCACCGCGAGCCACGGGGTTGAACAGACCAACGCTCTCGAGGCTGGTGCCGCCTTGGCGTTTGCGGCTGTCGGTCACCACAACGTGATAGAACGGGGTCTTCTTGCCGCCGCGTCGGGTCAAACGGATCGTCACCATCGTTAATTCACCTTGCAATGCCTAGCCGCTAATTGTAATGAATTTCGGGCCATTGGAGCAACAAAGTTACGGCCCGACATGCGAAATCGCGGCGCCGAGGGGCCCCGCAGCCTTTCGGACTTGCATCTCCCATGCAACGCAGCCGGCAAAAACCACGCTTTTTTGCCCGGGGCGCGCAGCCGGCGGAAACGAAGCTGATGTCCGACAAACGCGCAGGAGCGCGTTTGGCCGACCGAAGGTCGACCCGAAGGGTGCCGTCCAGGGGTGAGACGCACTGCGTCGAACGGGTGGCCAGGGCGGGACGCAAGCGTCCCGCGGGTGACCATGGATGGTCACCCAGGGCTTGGGCGGAGCAGGGACTGCGCAGCCCAATGGCCACCCAGGGCTGGCGCGCAGCAGGGATAGCGTAGCGCAATGGACAGGCACAAAAAGCGCCACAGGCGACTTTTTCCAATGAACTAATGGCGCCCCTGGGGGCCCCCAAATCCCGGCGGCAGGCGCCCGCCCATGCCCCGCATCATGTTCTTCAACATGCCGCCTTTCATCATTTTCTTCATGGTCTTCTGCATGTGATCGAACTGCTTGAGCAGGCGGTTGACCTCCGGTAATTGCACGCCGGAACCTGCTGCAATGCGGCGTTTGCGGGAACCATCGATCATCTCCGGGCGCCGGCGCTCGCGCGGTGTCATCGAGTCGATGATCCCCATTTGCCGCTTCAGCGTCTTTGCGTCGACAGCACCGGCCGCGGCGGCGGCATTCGCCTGCATCTGCGCCGGAAGCTTGTCCAATAATGCCGACATGCCGCCCATTTTCTGCAATTGGCTCAACTGGTCGCGAAGATCCGACAGATCGAAGGTTTTGCCCTTACTGATCTTCTTGGCGAGCTTTTCCGCCTTTTCCTGGTCCACCTGGCCCTGGACTTGCTCGACCAGCGACAATACGTCGCCCATGCCCAAAATGCGCGAGGCGATGCGCTCAGGATGGAACAGTTCGAGCGCCTCCGACTTCTCGCCCGTACCGACGAACAGAATGGGCTTGCCCGTCACCTGCCGTACCGACAAGGCGGCGCCGCCGCGGGCATCGCCGTCGGCCTTGGTGAGAATCACCCCGGTCAAGCTCAGCACGTCGTTGAACGCCTTCGCGGCATTCACGGCGTCCTGACCGGCCATGCTGTCGACGACGAACAGCCGCTCGTGGGGACTGACGGCGGTTTCCAATTCTTTGACTTCGGCCATCATTTCGGCGTCGACATGCAAGCGGCCCGCCGTATCGAGCAACAGCACGTCGTACGCCTGCAAGGTCGCTTCGGTCAGTGCCCGCCGTGCAATCGCCACCGGAGCTTCGCTGGCATCGCCCGCGGCGAACCCCGCACCAACCTGAGCCGCCAGGGTCTGCAGCTGCAAAATGGCCGCCGGACGATATACGTCGGTGCTGACCATCAGCACCTTTTTCCTCTGCTTTTCGATCAGCCAGCGCGCCAGCTTGCCGGCGGTGGTGGTTTTGCCGGCGCCCTGCAGTCCGGCCAGCATGACGACCACCGGGCGCTGGGCGCGCAGATTGAGCCCGCTGCTGGCCTCGCCCATGAGACGGACGAGTTCCTCGTGCACCACCTTGATGAATGCCTGGCCGGGCGTCAGGCTCTTCGCGATCTCGACGCCAACCGCCCGGGCCTTGATGGCATCGGTGAAATTCTTCACCACCGGCAGCGCGACGTCCGCGTCAAGGAGTGCGAGCCGAACCTGCCGCACCGTGTCGGCGATGTTCTCGTCGGTCAAGTGGCCGCGCCCGGTGAGGGCGTTCAAGGCCGTGGAAAAACTGGATGTCAATCGGTCGAACATGGTGCGAATTCTATCGTTCGAATCGCAGCCCCGCTAGGCGCACTTGGCCGCTTTGTGTCATTATTTCCGCGCCGTGATCCTTGCCATTACCCTCCTTCTTCTCTATAGCGCCAGTGCGTGGGTGATGCTCAGAAGCGCAAGCAATGCGCGCTTGAGTCCCATCGCCTGGGCTCTCGTGCTGGCCGCGATCTTCGCCCACACCGACGCCATCGTGCGGATGATGCGTATCGACGGGCCGGTGTCGATCGGGTTGCTCGAGGCGCTATCGCTGCTGGCCTGGACCTTGGCCGTGCTTGCCTGCTTCATTTGCATCGAACGGCAGAACCGGGTCTTGGGCGCCATTCTGCTCGCGAGCGCCGCTGTCGGCGCGGCAGCCACCGGGTCGGGTCGAACTTACGCGGAAGAAAACGTCCCGGGATGGGAATTGACCGCGCACATCCTGCTCTCCATGGGAGCGGCGGCCCTGCTGTTCGCTGCGGCCGTCACCGCCTTGCTCCTGGTATTCCTCGACCGGCGGCTGCGTACGCGGCGGCTGGCCGACCTCCCGAGCGTATTGCCGCCGCTCGACGCGCTGGAGCGGGTGATGTTCCGGCTGATCGGAGCGGGCTTCGTGCTCCTCACTCTCGCTCTGTTGACCGGATTCGTCTTCGTCACCAATTTATTCGAGCAGCATCTCATTCACAAAACGGTCCTATCGCTGATCGCTTGGGTGCTCTTCGGGATATTGCTGATCGGCCGCACCCGCTACGGATGGCGCGGCCGGGGCGCGGTGCGCTGGACCTTGAGCGGTTTCGGCGTGCTGACCCTGGCGTATTTCGGATCGAAATTCGTCCTTGAAACCGTGCTTGGCCGGCACTGGGGCTGACACTTTGAGGCCGACACTTTGAGTCCGACACTTTGGGGCCGACGCTTTTGGATTAAATGCCGCATCCATCAATAGGTGTTTTGTTCGCAGGCTTAGGGGCGCTGCTGCTGCTCGCAGCATTTTTCGCCGGCAGCGAAACGGCGCTCATGAGCCTGAACCGCTATCGCTTGCGACACCGCGCCAAGGCGGGACACCGCGGCGCGCGATTGGCGGAGGCACTGCTCGCTCATCCCGACCGGTTGATCGGGCTCATCCTATTGCTGAGTACCATCGTCAACGTCACGGCTCCCATGCTGGTCGGATTCATCGCACTGCGTTGGGGCGGCGAAGTGCTCGTGGCATTCGGCGCAGTCGCGCTCACATTGGTGCTGCTCATCTTCTGCGAAGTGGCGCCCAAGACCTACGGCGCCTTGCATCCGGAGCGGCTCGCGATTCCGGCGGCGTATGTCTACACGCCTCTCCTGCTGCTGCTCTATCCGTTCGTCTGGGCGACCAATCTGCTGGCCAACGGCGTGCTGCACGTGCTCGGCGCCTCGCCGTTGCAGGCTTCCAATTCCCTGAGCAGCGAGGAGTTGCGCACGGTGGTTGCCGAAGCCGGCGCGCTGATCCCACATCGGCATCAACAGATGTTGGTGAGCATATTGGATCTCGAAAATGCCACCGTGGAGGACATCATGGTCCCACGCACCGAAATCGTCGGCATCGACGTGGACGACGATTGGGATCGGGTGGTGGAACAGCTGCGCCAGAGCCAGCACACCCGTCTCCCGGTGTACGAAGGAGAGATCGACCGCATCATCGGCGTACTGCACATGAAGCGGGTCGTGCATGAGCTCGCGCGGGGCAAGTTGGACCGCGCCGGGCTGATCGAAGCGGCCAGTACGCGCGATGCGTATTTCGTTCCTTCCGGCACGACCTTGAACACCCAGCTCCTCAATTTTCAACGCGACAAACGCCGCATCGCCTTCGTCGTCGATGAATACGGCGACATTCAGGGTCTCGTCACGCTGGAGGACATCCTCGAAGAAATCGTGGGTGAATTCACCACCGATCCGGCGACCATGATGCACAAGGACGTCCATCCCGAAGCCGACGGCAGCTTCGTCGCCAACGCCTCGACCACCATTCGTGCGTTGAACCGCTCGATGCGCTGGAACCTGCCCACCGACGGGCCCAAAACACTGAACGGACTGATCGTCGAATTCCTGGAAACCATACCGGAACCGGGAACGACGTTGAAATTGGCCGACTACATGCTCGAAGTTGTGCAGACCGGCGAGAATGCCATCAAGACGGTGCGGATTCGTCCCCCTCCACCCGCCGCATGATCGCCGCCTCTCATGGGCAGGCGTGATATGTTGGCAACCGTCCCATCAAGGAAGAGCACATTGTCTCTCAAGGAGGATTCTATGACTCAGTCCCGCCCCATGCGCTTGGGCCTCGCAGCGATTCCCGTACTCGCGCTCATGAACTCTTGCGGAGGCGGCGGCAGCGTTGCGCCGGCGGACGCGTGGGTAATGGGGCAATTCGTCAAGGAATCGACCTTCGCGGCTTCGTGCGTCGCGCCCCGGACGGGCAACGATCCGCTGACCGGGAAGGCCTATCCGGACCGTCAGGGAAGCCTGCTGGATGAACTCAACTGGCTGCGCTCGTGGACCAACGATTTGTACCTTTGGTACAGCGAAGTCGTGGACAAGAACCCGGCGGGTTTCACCACCGACGCGGACTATTTCGCCGTACTCAAGACCACCGCCAAGACAGCCTCCGGCAATCTCAAGGATAGATTTCACTTCACCTCGACCACGGCCAAATGGGAGGCGCTCGAGCAATCCGGAGTCCAGGCGGGTTATGGCGTGGGTCTGGTCGTGCTGTCGTCCACACCGCCGCGCAACGTCGTCGTGAGCTATGTTGAGCCCTTGATACCGGCAAACAATGCGGCGGCAAATCTCGCGCGGGGCGCGCAGATTCTGACCGTCGACGGCGCCGATCTGGTGAACGCCACCGATCAAGCCAGCGTCGACACGCTGAACGCGGGCCTGAGCCCGCAAACCGTCGGTGAGAGCCATACGTTCTCGATACTCGACGCCGGCACCGTAACGCCGCGCAGTGTTACGCTGTTGTCCGCCAATGTGACGGTGACTCCGGTGCGGAACGTGCACACCATCACCACGCCGGGCGGCAGTCTCGTGGGCTACATGCTGTTCAACGATCATCTCGCGACCTCGGAAAGCGAGTTGGTGAATGCCTTCGCCCAACTGCAAACCGCGGGCGTGACGGATCTTGTGCTCGACATCCGCTACAACGGGGGCGGACTCCTCGATATCGCGAGCGAAGTCGCGTACATGATCGCCGGGCAACAAACCGTGGGCCAGACCTTCGAGCTGACCCAGTTCAACAGCAAGTACCCGTCCACCAACCCCGTGACCGGCACGACCATCACACCGCTGGGGTTTCACTCGACGACGCAGGGGTTCTCGGTCACCGCCGGTCAGGCTTTGCCGACGCTCGGTTTCTCGCGGGTATTCGTCCTCACGGGAGCGAGCACCTGCTCCGCCAGCGAGTCCATCATCAACAGCCTGCAAGGCGTCAACATTCAGGTCATTCAAGTCGGCTCGACCACCTGCGGCAAACCGTACGGCTTCTATCCGACCGACAACTGCGGAACGACGTATTTCTCGATTCAGTTCCAAGGGGTCAACGCCAAGGGCTTCGGCAACTATCCGGACGGATTTACCCCCGCGAATACCGTGACGCCGCAGGGGGTCTCGGTGCCGGGTTGCTCGGTGGCGGACGACTTCACGCATGCGCTGGGAGACAGTGCCGAAGGGCTTCTCGCATCGGCATTGAGCTATCAGCAGAACGCCGTTTGCCCCGTGCCGCCCAGCGGATCCGCGCCTCCGCCGGTCCTGGCGGGCGCCTACGTGCCGCCGATGGCCGATGGGCAGGCGATCAAATCCCTGTGGCAGCAGAATCGAATCCAGCGGCATTCAAGCGCGCAATGAAACCCGGAGCGGCAGCCATGGCGCACCGGATCGCGCTCTCAAGTTTGGCCGCGCTCGGACTGCAATCGCTGCCTGCCTGCGCAGTGCTGCCCGATTCCCCCGGGACTCACGCCGTGATCGCCGATCCGACCGACCGGAGCCGTCGGGAATTGGCGGGCGTCATTCACGAGGCCCTGGGCGATGTGCCGGTGACGCTTGCCGACGATGCGCTGACCGGCTCGAGCCTGCTCAGTCTCGAGCATGCCCTGCGCCGCGACCCTGAGGGCAGGCCGCTGAACGGCCGGGAGTTGACGCGGCCGGAAACATTCGAGCTGTTCAAGCGCGGTCCGCACTGCGTGCTCGTCCAATCGAAAACCGGCCGCGAATGGACGCTGCATCACGCGCAATGCGTTGCCGCGCCGGTCCAGGCGCCGCAATGATCCCCGTCTAAAAGGCGTCGAGGGCGTGGGCCAGGCGCGTGACGCCGCGCACCGTCATGCCCTCCGGCGCCCGCTTCGGGACGTTGGCCTCGGGCACCAGCGCCAGCTTGAAGCCATGCTTTGCGGCCTCGCGCAGGCGCTCCTCGCCGAACGGCACAGGCCGGATTTCGCCGGCCAGCCCCAACTCGCCGAAGGCGATCAGCGAATTGGAAAGCGGTACGTCCTGCAAACTCGACCGGGCGGCCAGCACGATCGCAAGATCGCCGGCCGTCTCGGCCATGCGCACTCCCCCCACCACATTGGCGAACACGTCCTGTCCCCCGAGATCGAGGCCGGCGTGGCGATGCGCCACCGCCAGCAGCATGGTCAGCCGGTTGCCGTCGATCCCCACCGCAACCCGGCGCGGGTTGCTGCCGAAACTGGCATCGGCGAGCACCTGCACCTCGATCAGCAACGAACGGGTTCCCTCGCGCATCACCGTGATGAGGCTGCCGGACACCGGCTCGGCGTGGCGCGACAGAAATATCGCCGACGGGTTGGTGACCTCGCGCAATCCTTGTTCCACCATGGCGAACACGCCGATTTCGTTGGCCGCGCCGAAGCGATTCTTGACCGAGCGCAGCACCCGGTACCGGCTCCCGGTATCGCTCTCGAAATACAGCACTGTGTCGACCATGTGCTCGAGCACGCGGGGTCCGGCGATTTGTCCTTCCTTGGTGACATGGCCGACCAGCAGTACCGCCGTGCCGGTGGCCTTGGCGAAGCGCACCAGTTCGGCGGTGCATTCGCGCAGCTGCGATACGGCGCCGGGCGCCGAGTCGATTCGGTCGGAATGCATGGTTTGAATCGAATCGACGATGAGCACCCGGGCCTTAAGACTCGCCGCCACACCCACGATTTCTTCCACGCCGGTCTCGGCGATGAGCCGGGCAGCGGCATCCTGCAGTCCGAGACGGCGCCCGCGCAGGGCCACCTGTTTGAGCGACTCCTCGCCGGTTGCGTAGAGAACCGGCCCGATGGTATTGAGTGCGGCCGCAGCCTGGAGCATCAGCGTCGATTTGCCGATACCGGGATCGCCGCCGATCAGGGTGACGGAGCCCACCACGAGCCCGCCGCCCAACACCCGGTCGAGTTCCGCCGAGCCGGTCGCCATCCGAGACTGTTCCGCGACGGCTTCCGCAGCCAGGGATGTCGATGAATCCGCGCGGGCGGCGCGCGGCGCGCCGGGCTTCGCGTGGCGCACCCCCGACGGCGCCGCCTCGGCCGCCAAGGTGTTCCATTCACCGCAGGCCGCACACTGTCCCTGCCATTTGGGCGAAGCCGCACCACAACTCTGACAGACAAACAGCTCTTTCAGCTTCGCCATCGCGCCGCATTGATCGTAGGTGTCATGGGAATTGATGTTGCTCGTTTCAGTTGCCGGTCCTCAACATGGGATTTTGTGAGCTTAGCATTGCTGTTAGGGGAGCCCGATCACCTATACTGCCGGCCTTCTTTATGTGGATTATGTCTATTGCATGCGCAAATTCGGGCTGATCGCGGCAATTGTGGGCGTTGGCATCTTGGTAGCAGACCTTGTGCTCAGATTGCTCGCCAATTCCAGCTCCTGGCTGTGGCTTCCGGGATCGATCGCCTTTGCAGGGGGCGGCGCAGCCTTCCTATGGTCCCGATGGTCATCCGCCTCCGCCGCGGTCCCGGTCCCGAGAGCGTCGCAGGTGACCGGCACCGACACCGCGAGGATGTTGGATAACTTCGAGCAGCGGTTCGCGGAGTTGAAGCGCCGTAAACCGAGCGGCACGGTCTTGGGCGACTTGTACACCCTCGGAACTCAATTGGAATCGCGCGGGCGGGCGGTCCAGGCCACCGCCGTCTTTCGGCATTTGGTACGCATCGACAATACCTACAAGGATGTCAGTACCCGCCTCAAGCGGCTGATGGATACCGATCGCGCCAAGCCCAAGGCCGAGCCTCCCCCTGCTCTCGTCACTTCCCCTGTTGCCCCCGCGGCCGCGGCCTTGCGGAACCCCGGAGGGCAGGACTGCGCGTCACCGGCTTCGGCGGCGGCGCAGGAGGCTCCGGAGCCGCAGAGTCTCGGCCGTTACAAATTGGAGCGCGAAATCGGCCGCGGCGCCATGGGCATCGTCTACCTGGGGCGCGACACCGCCATCAACCGTTCAGTGGCCATCAAGGCGATCCCGTTGGCCAGCGAATTCAGCGATGCCGAACTGGTCGAGGCCAGGGCGCGCTTCTTTCGCGAAGCGGAGACGGCCGGCCGGCTCAACCATCCGAACATCGTGACGATATATGATGTGGGCGAGGAGCGTGGCCTCGCATATATAGCCATGGAATACCTGAAGGGGCGTCATTTGAGCGATTATGCGACGTCCAACAATCTCCTGGAACCGCGCAAAGTGCTGGAATTGATCGGCCGCACGGCGGAAGCCTTGGGCTTCGCACACAAACAGCAGGTCGTGCATCGCGACATCAAGCCCGCGAATCTGATGTACGACGCCGGCACGGATGTATTGAAGATAACCGACTTTGGAATCGCCCGCTTGACGGGCGCCGGCAGCACGCGCACCGGCATCGTTCTCGGTACACCGTCCTTCATGTCCCCGGAGCAACTCGAGGGACGAAATGTGACCGGACACTCGGACTTGTTTTCCCTGGGTGTTAGCCTGTTTCAGCTATTGACCGGCCAGCTCCCTTTCACTGCCGATACGATGACGGGACTCATGCAGCAGATCGCGGAAGTGCCGCATCCGCCCTTGCGGGCATTCCGGCCGGATCTTCCTGAGTGCGTCGAGGTCATCATCGACCGGGCGCTGGCCAAGAATCCGGATGCGCGATTCGACTCGGGAGCCCAAATGGCGGCCGCCCTGAACGACTGTCGGGGGCGCATACCGAGCGGGTTGCCATGATGGCTTTCAACGGAAACTATTCAAAAGTGATGATGGCGCCATGAGTCTTCGGGGAAAAATCGCCAGCGTCGCCATGACCGACACGGGCAAGGTGCGCGAGCACAATGAGGACATGATCGGCACAGAAGCCGACATCGGCCTGTTCGTGCTCGCCGACGGGATGGGCGGCTACAACGCCGGGGAGGTGGCCAGCGGGATCGCCGTGAAAACCATCATCAACCTGGTTCGCGACGCGGTGGTGCGCGAAGACCTCTCCGTGCCCGATGCGGAGTCCGGTTTGACGCGGCCGAGCATCATCTTGCGTGACGCCATTCACAGAGCCAACAAAATCATCTACCACACGTCCAAGACTCAGCCTCAATGTGAAGGGATGGGGACGACGGTGGTGGCATGTCTGTTCCACGATAACAAGGTGTCGATCGCCCACGTGGGTGACTCCCGGTTGTACCGGCTGCGGGACAATCGCTTCGAGCAGATGACGGCGGATCATTCGCTGCTGCAGGAATTGGTCGATCGCGGGTTCTACTCGCAGCAAGAAGCGCAGCGGGCGACCAACAAGAATTATGTTACACGGGCCCTCGGTGTGGAACAGAATGTCGAGGTGGAGATCCACGAGGAGCCGGTGCAGAAGAGCGACTATTACGTGCTTTGCTCCGACGGCTTATCCGACATGATCGAGGACGAGGATATTCATTTAACAATCAGCACCTTTAGTGCTAATCTTGATACAGTTGCTAAGCAATTGATTCAGCTGTCGAACGACAATGGTGGGCGGGATAACGTGTCGGTCATCATGGCGCACGTTGCTGAGCCGTTTCCAGCACACCGGCGTATATTTGACAAAATATTGGGATGGTTCGGCTAGGAAATGGAGTCTGCATGGCACGTTTGATGCTCAGCTTGGACGGACAGGTCCTCGCGGAATACAACATGAATAAAGAGCGCTATACCATAGGGCGCCTTCCGGACAACGATATTCGAATCGACAATCCGGCTGTGAGTGGCCATCACTCGCTCATCATCAACATCCTCAATGACTCCTTTTTGGAGGACTTGAACAGCACCAATGGCACCTACGTCAACGGTAAGCTCATCAAGAAACATGCGATGCAGCACGGCGACGTCATCACCGTCGGCCACCATCAATTGCGCTTCGTCGACAGCCAGGATGGCGAGGCGGAACAGGACGAGTTCGAAAAGACCATGGTCATCACCCCGAGTACGCAGGGTGAGGAACGCATACGCCGGGTCGGCGTGGCGGTGGACCAGGCCGCCAAGGCGGTCGCGGCCAAACGACCGCCCAGCGGCATACCGGAGAACGCCACCGCATTGCCGAAGGCGAAGCTGCAGGTGCTCAGCGGCGCCTTTGCCGGACGTGAGCTCGAATTGACCAAGGCGCTCACCACGCTCGGGCGCCCGGGCGTCCAGGTGGCCGCGATCACCCGTCGCGCGGAAGGCTACTTCATCGTCCATGTGGACAGCGGCAAGGAAAACGACTATCCGCAGGTCAATGGCGTGCCCATCGGTCCGCAGGCGCGGCGCTTGAACGACAACGACGTGGTTCAGTTGGCCGGCGTGAAGATGGGTTTCTTCGAAAGCTAAACTGCCCTCGAATACCGGGAACCGACCTTCAGGCCAGCGCAATGCTCAGGACCGGCTGGCCTCGGCCGCGTCGCGCTTGATCTTCCTGGCTATCGACCACTTGTGGACTTCGGTGGGCCCGTCATAGATCCGAAATGCGCGAATCTCCCGGAATATCTGTTCCACCACCGTGTCCTTCGACACCCCGGTTCCGCCCATCACCTGCACACACCGATCGGCGATCCGGTAGGGCCCGTGCAACTTAGATGAAGGTTGGGCGAGCGCAACCAGCGGTTCGTTAGATGACGTAGTCCCCGGCGGTCGATCTGAACTTTCGCAGCCGCGGCATGGTGAACTTGCGGATGATCGGTTTCAACAGCACGAATGCGGACGAGGTGAGCACGACAACGAGGCCGACTCGCAGCGTGAGTTCCATCCATAAGAGCGTGCTCTGACCGGGAGCGTTGGGAGCAGGGCCGCCCACGAGACCGACATACATGAGCGTGAGAATGCCAAGGTGGCTGATGGCATAACCCGCCACCGCCGCCATGGCCGAGTTGGCCATCGATCTTCGCCGATATTGACGCACGATGAGGGAGCACAGAAAACCCGTCGCTCCGAGTTCTCCCATGGCGAACAGGGTAATCACGAAGGTGGATTGCGCGGGCCCATTCGCCAGCATCAACACACTGAAAACCCCGAACAACAGGGTATACCGGATGCTACATATTATGATCTTCATTACCCGCTCCAAAGGTAAAACGCCCGTCTCGGCTTAGGCTTAAGGTAAATCCTGACAAGCGACATAATCGACATTGCGGCAGCCGGTGTCCAAGGCATCGATCACACGATTTCCCGGCCACAGTGTAGGGATGTCTCAGTTTGGAGACTAACTCGGCAGGAAGCCGAGTTGAACGCCGCGCACGCGGGTGCGACGCATGCGTCGCACGGGTAGCCATGGAATGGCTACCCAGGGCTTGCGCGCAGCAGGGAGAGCGTAGCGCAATGCCCGAAGGGCGAGGCGCAGGAGCGCCGAGTACTATCGCAGGTCCACCGCCACCCGCTGGCTGATTCCGCACAGCAACTCATACGGGATGGTGTCGGCCCACACGGCAATTTCCTCGACCGGCAGCCCCTCGCCCCACAATGTGACGGAATCGCCCAAACCTGGGGGGCGCTTCATGCCGCTCACGTCGATCCCGATCATGTCCATGGACACCCGGCCGGCCAGGGGAACTCGTTCATCGTTCACGAGCACCGGTGAACCCGATCCCAGACTGCGCGGATATCCGTCGCCGTATCCCACCGCGGCCACGGCCAACCGCGTGGGTTTCTGCGCGGTCCAATCGCCGCCGTATCCCACGCGCTCGCCGATCTCGAGATCCTTCACCGCGATGACGTGGGAGTGGAGAGTCATCGCAGGCTTCAGGCCGTAGTCGGCACCCACCGAACCCGCGAAGGGCGACGCGCCGTAGAGCAGCAATCCCGGCCGAACCCAATCGGCCTGAGCGTCCGCATAGGTCAGCATGCCGGCGGAGTTTGCAATGCTGCGCTCGCCCTGAAGCGATGCCGTCGCCGCGCGAAATCGCGCCAATTGATCCGCCGTGGTGGACAGTTCGGGATCATCCGCCGAAGACAGGTGGGTGAACAGGTTCACCGGAGACTGCACCGCGGGTAAGGCGCCCAAGGCCGCATGTGCGGCATCGAACGCCTGCCCCTTGAAGCCCAGACGATTCATGCCGGTATCGAGTTTGAGCCAGATCTTGAACACCGCGCCGGCGGGCGCTGCACGCAGGAGCTCGATCTGCTCGGGCGTATGCACCACGAGTTCGAAGCCTGCGGCGGCGGCGGCCGCGAGTTGACCGGCATCGAAGACGCCTTCGAGGAGCACCGTGCGTGTGCCGACGCCGGCCCGCCGCAAGGTCATGCCTTCATCCACTCGCGCCACCGCGAATGCATCCGCCGACTCGAGAGCGCGCGCCACCGCCACCAACCCATGGCCGTAGGCGTTGGCCTTGATGACGGCCATGACGCGCGA
>WNFQ01000278.1_pt1 | contig 31964 bp, 26 predicted proteins | sample 5400171 | NCBI WGS metagenome assembly WNFQ01 (sample SAMN13153356, study PRJNA577476) | soil metagenome | isolation source: 20 cm soil under Madrone tree | place: USA:California | collected 2016-06-14
AAGGCCCCGTCACTCTGATGTCTGCGTCGGCGCGCGCGGTCAGCGTATCGTTTCGCGCAACGAGGACGCTGTTGGCTTTGACCTGCAAATCGAGAGTCGGTTGAGTCAATTTGGGAAAGGTGACCCGGCCACTGACTGTGAAAGGACCGCCGGCCAGCTCGCCGCCGAAACGCTGCAGCGTGACTGTGTCGCCAGCGAAGTCCAATCGTGTGTTCAGATTTTGAAGAGCAGGAAGCGTCGGATCTTGGAAACGCGCAACGTTAACTTTGATATCGCCCGCGCCGCTCAGCACCGGTCGGCCAATTGTTCCTTTTACATCGACATCCAGAGCGACTTCCCCATCCAGTTGCTCTACGGCCGGCACGAATTGTCGAAGGAAGTTCACCGAGCTGCGCGGCAGACGGGCCTTCGCTGTAATTGGCGTTTCGTCGGGCAATTTTCGGGCCCGGACAATTTTCGGTATATCGAAGGGCAGGCTTGCGCTTAACTCCAGCGGCTGGATCCGCTTCTGCTGCAATTTTCCTGAGATGGCGAGTCGATCGTGTGTTGCCTGGGCACTCAAATCCATCGTTGCCGGTTCCACATCCGGCCACTGTTCGTTGCGCAGATCGCGCATCTGCACGTCGAGCCGCGCGTCCAAGTCCGCGATCGTTCCTTTCGCATCCAGCTTTGCGTTAAGCGTCCCGGATGCCACCGGTTTAGCCCCGATGTCTTCGAAAAATTTCTTTATGTCGAGGTTCTCGGATTGAAATGTCACAAACACTTTGCCGTTGGACGGAACCACCGTCGCGCTCGTACCGAGATTTCCCCACACGAACGGGATCGAGATATAGCCTGCCGCAAATTTCGTCTGGCCCTGATCCAGTTGAATCTTGCTGATCTCAAGTGTCTCGCCTTTTGCCTGGGCGATTGCTTGAAAATCCATGTTGTTGGTGGCGAAGAAGATGATCGGGACATCGAGGCCGTCGGGCGAATACGAGGCGTCGATATTCGCCCGAAGCGATTGCAAATCGCCATAACGCCCCTTCTCCAAAATAAACTTCAGTTTTCCCGAATTTTTAAATGTCTGCGCGTTGCCGTTCCCTTCCCAATCCAGTGCGAACGAACCTGCCAGCTCGTTTTCATTACCGGAAGCGCGCAGCAGCGGCCGAAGCGTCGATAAATTCGCCACACGCCCCGAAACCTTGCCGTTGTAATGATAGGGCGGCCGCAGGTCCAGACTGCCGGTCGCATTAAAGAAATCCGTGTCGTTTAAAGTTGCGCTGCAATCGTTGAAATAAATCACGCTGTTCGAGATCGAACACTGCGTGCTTAATTGTCGGACAACCAAATCCCGCATCTTGAGGTTCGACCCGGAGATTGACACTTGTCCGTTGGCAGTCTGTTGCTTCCATTCGATCTGCGCTGTCATTTGCAATGGCCCGCTCACTTTGTTTGGAGAACCTGATACCCAAAAGTCACCAGCTTCCGGCGCATTTAGAGCGATCTCCAGCTCTGCCGTCTGCAGAGGAGCCTTGCCGACGTCCGCCGGAAGGTGGTAACGACCGCGAACGGTCATTTCGTTTTGATTCCGCCGCAGACTCAACCGGTCGAGTCCCAGGATGTCGTCAAGCCCGCTGAGCGATCCTTGCACGGAATCAACAACGTACTCCCGGTAATGAATATCGGTTAGATTGAACTCCATCGCAGTGCGAAGCTCTGCGAACCACGGCTTTTTGCTAGCGATCGGCGCAACCGTCTTGGACGCGCGAAGCGTGGCGCTCAGGTTCTTAATTGTTCCGTCCTCAAACCCGACCGAATCAGCCGTCACACCGAGATTTGCTTCAATCTTCCCGTTGACGATGTCGATCTTGCCATTGAAGTGAGCCGAGCCGGTCAATCGCAAGGGTGATCGCGCCGTCAATTGTTGGAGATCGAGCGCCCTACCCGCAATTTCCAAAGTTCCCGGAGTACGGCCAAAATCCTCGAATGCGGAAGGCAACTCGACTGTTCCATGGAGATGAAACTCGTTCTTCTCCTGAACGATGTCGGCCGACCGCAAAGTCGCTCTACCTTGCTCGGCAGAAACTTCCAGGGCACCTCGGTTAAAGTCGATCTCCGGCCGGTGCACATCGCTCATCTGCAGCGACATCGTTCCGCTCCAGGTGCGCGGCATATCGATCACGCCTGTTCCATCGAGAGCGAGATGGTCGATTTCCCCGGAGAGATAGTCTGCCGGGAAAATTAAAAATTTGTTCAGTGAGTCGGCCGCAACTTTCTCGGCGGCCAAATGTATTTTCGTATCGAGCGAAGACTTCGTTTCGATTAATGTGGCAGACGCCGACAATTGGCCGCCGCCGATGGCGCAATTGAGATTGATGCCGAGAGTGTTGGCGTCGATATGCGAGGCATCAACGTTCAGAAGATGAATCTGTTCCTGATCGCTCAGGAGGACGTCGCGAACGATTATGTTTTTGTTCGCGTAAGAAGTTTGCCCGACAATTTTGGACCAAGTGTCGCCGGCAGGCAGTTGCAATGTTTCGATGCGCACCTCGCCGGGACTGCGCGGATTTAAATCGAGATCGACATGTTCCGCGACAAAATCATGCGGTCGGTTTCGCACCACCAGCGTTGCGTCAGTTAGTCGGATTCGCGCCGGGAACAACTTCGGCAGCTCCAGTTTTGGTTTCGGCGGTCGGGGCCGCAGCGGCGCCTTGGATGGATTTAAAACAATCCGCGCCGACTGCGCCTCCACATTATCCAGCAAGTGAGAGAGACCATGCCGCGCAAATCCAAACAGACTGTAATCGAGATACAAACGGTCGATGTCGATCGATTCAATTCCCGATGGCCCGACCGCGAAGGCACGAAGACTCCGCACGGTTACATTGGTGAAGGGATTGCCTTCGAGGCGAAAGTCGGCCTTCAGATTTTCTCTGGCGGCGTAACGCAGCACGATCTGCCGTCCGATTGCCAGCAGAATTGGACGATGGAAAATGGCCAGAAGCGCCACGCACACGGCAAGCGCCGTCGCCGCGCGACGCCATGGTCTGCGTGTCCGCGCCTCTGCCTGACGGTCTTCGGCCACCAGGACGAGTCTATTTCCACCCTAACAAAGAGGAAAGCGCAAATGAACGCTGCCCCAAGTAAATCACTGCGAGGGTGCGCCCATCAGGAATGACACTTGCCACTTCGGTATTGCGTGTGAAGAGGTCTGGCGTCACGCTTTCCCGGTCGCCAACGATGAATCCCGATAAACTTTTTGACTACCTCGACGATAGATTGCCAGCGGCGGAACGCGCGGCGCTGGAACGTCAATTAATATCGGACCGGCAATTGCAACGCGAGCTGGCGGTGGCACGACAGATTCACGCGGGCATGCGTGGCGATTCCCGCGAGGTTTTGTTGCCAACCCAGACGGATGTGGAGGCAGCGGGGCGTGGCCGCAAAATGGCGCTCCGTGTCGGCGCGGTGTTTATCTTGCTCATGGCGGTCAATGTTGGCGTCGGCCTATGGATGATCGCCAGACACGAAACCAAGAATCCGAATCGCGCGTTGCTCGAGACGCAGATGCGCCAGCAAATAACCAAAGCACTTGAGCACGCCGCCACGACGCTAACCCCCGTGCCGTCCTTGGGGGTGGGCGAAATCACAATTCCGGTCGCGACCGGGAAATTGGACATTGTTGCAGACGAAGTGGTCACGATCGCGTCCCAATGCGGTGGGTCTGCCACGAAGGGATTACCGGACCAGCATCGGCTCAGCGTGCTTGTCGATCTACCATCAAATCGGGAATCGGAGTTTCGCGCGGCCATTGCGCCAATTGCCGGGGCAGCCCCGGGATCATCCGCCTTCGCTGAGCCTACGGCGCACAAGCCGACCCCGGCTACACTGGGCCAGGGAACACCGGCACCAACCAGCCCGGCCGCAACCGAGAAGAAAAGTTTCGTTGTGCAAATCGTCGAAGCATCGACAAAGTAGATCGATCGCACAAAATTTTGCGCGGCCAAATCATGCGATGATTGCGGTTACGTTTGCTTTGCCGGCGGAAAGCTCAAGGTTCCTTCGCCGTCTCCACAATAAATCCACGAGCGATCACAGTGGCATCAGAATAGTCCGAGGCGAGATCGAAAACCGCACGATTGAGGTTGTTCACACCGGCGTCGGGGAAAAGATTTGTCGGCAGCGGATGGCGAGCTTTCTGCAAGACCGGCAATTGAGGTGTCTGATCAGTGCTGGTTTTGCAGGCGCGCTCAACGATCGATTGCACACCGGCGATCTCTTGCTCGCTGAAAATTTTTCGACCGCTCAGCTAAGCGAAGCACGCGTAGCCCTGTCAAGTCTGCCAATCCATATCGCCAACCTTCTGACCGTGCCATCGATGATCGATTCGAGCGAGGAGCGAAACAGAATCGCGCAGATAACCGGCGCCGCGGCCGTAGATATGGAGACGGAATTCATTGCGCGCGGTTGCGCCGAGCACGGTGTTCCACTGCTTTCGCTTCGAGTGATCAGCGACACGCCCAGTGAACCTTTCCCTGCTCCATCAAGAATTCTGTTCGACATTGAACGGCAGAGAACCGACGCCGTGAAGTTTGCACTGCATTTCTTGAGACCTCCGAATCGGGTTCCGCGCCTGATTCAGTTCGCGACAACGATCGGGCAAGCACGAGAGACTTTGGCGAGTGCGATTGTCACGCTTGTTCGTGAATTGCGTCCATAGATCGGCAGGCGAGCTGCCCGTCAGCGGCACAGCCAGGATGGCTATGTTACGGTCTGCGCCGGCTCGATGTGAACGAGTACGTCCACCACGCGCGAATCGTTCTGCTGGATTGCCGCTTTCACCTGATGCGCAATCTCGTGTCCCTCCTCCACGGAAATGCGGCCATCGACTCCAACATGAAGATCGACATAAAAATCCAAACCCATTTTGCGGGCGCGGCACTTCTCAACCGCGATGACGCCGGGGACCGATCTGGCGGTCCGGCAAATGGCCCTGACAATCTTCCCGCGCGGCGCGGTATCCATGATCTCGTACAAAGCTGGACGCAAAAGACGAAAACCGCTTGCGCCAATGAGCGCACAGGCAAAGAGCGCGGCCCAGTCGTCTGCGCTTTGCCACGCTTTACCGCCGATAAGGGCGACAGAGATGCCGATGAACGCGGCGATGGAAGTGATCGCATCCGTGCGGTGATGCCACGCGTCGGTTTGAACGGCGGTGCTTTCGAGATCCCGGCCAAACCGGATGACATAGCGATACAAGGTTTCCTTTACAATCACCGCGACGATGAGGACCACGAGCGTTTAAGGCGCAGGGCCATGATGCGGAAGAGAGATTTCGCGCACACTCTGAATGGCCAAACCGAGAGCGGCCACCAGTACCCCCACGGCAACAGCCACCGCGGCGATCGGCTCGGCCTTGCCGTGACCGTACGGATGTGTTCTGTCCGGAGGCCGCGCGGCAATTGTCAATCCTCCCCAAATCACGATCGAACCCCCCACGTCCAACGCGGATTCAATTCCATCGGCGATCAGGACATAGGCGTGACCGAAAAAACCAGCGAGAATTTTCACCGACGCCAGCACGATATTAATCGCGAGACCGAACAGCGCGATCCGCGCACCAGTCTGCCAGACGGACGAACTCGTCCCGTGGCGCCGAGTTTGCAGATTGTTTGCGGCCGCGTGAGGATGTCGGTCCGGGGACATTGATGAATAAAACTATAAACGCAGTGGTTTACGAAACGCACGGAAATCCGGCGGAAGTTTTGAACGTCGAGACACAGCCCTGGCCGACACCAGCGCCCGACGAAGCCATCGTCCAGATACGTGCCGCGCCGATTAATCCGGCGGACCTTAACCAGATTGAGGGAAAGTACCCGGTCCGATTCCCTCTTCCGGCGACACCCGGGTTCGAGGGGGCAGGCGTGGTTGTCGATCTTGGCAAGAGCCTGAAAGAGCTCGCGATTGGCGCGCTGGTAATCCTGCCGCACAACCTCGGCACGTGGCGCGACGCGGTTGCGGTGAAAGCGAGCGAACTCGTCGTCGTTCCGCCGGGAATCGATCCGGTTCACGCGGCGATGTTAAAGATAAATCCGATGACGGCGTGGCGGTTACTGCACGATTATGTCGATCTAAAGAACGGAGATTGGCTTATCCAGAATGCCGCGAACTCTGCGGCGGGTCGCGCGGTAATCCAAATCGCGCGCGATTTGGATTATAAAACTGTGAACGTCGTCCGGCGTGCGGAATTGATCGACGAATTGCGCGCAGACGGCGGCGACGTTGTGCTTGTCGATGGAGAAAAGCTTCGCGACGAAGTAAAAGACGCGACCGGCGCCGCGTCCATTCGTTTAGGATTAAATGCTGTCGGCGGCAGCAGCGCGTTACACCTTGCAAACAGTCTCGCGCCGGGATCAACAATGGTGACGTCCGGAGCAATGAGTTTGCAGCCGCTGAAAATTCCGAACGGTCTGCTCATTTTCAAAGATCTGCGGTTCCGCGGCATCTGGATTAACAAATGGTACGATAATGCGACGAAGCCGGAACGCATGGAAGCGTTTCGGCGCCTTTTCGAAATGGCGAACCGCGGATTGCTGAAAACGAAAGTGGAAAGAGCTTATCCGTTGAGCGAAGTGAAAGCCGCAGTCACACACGCCGCGCAAGGAAAGCGGAGCGGCAAAATCATCTTCGAATTCGTGGCGTGATCGCAATCGTCGTCGGTGCGGGCATTAACGGCGTTACGGCCGCGATTGAATTAAAAAAGCGCGGCCACACAGTTGTTCTTGTCGACCCGGGACCGCTGCCGCACCCGCTGGCTGCTTCCACGGATATCAGCAAAGCGGTCCGCGCAGCGTATGGGACGGACGAAGATTACACGTTACTGGCCGAACGCTCGATCAGACTCTGGCGCGACTGGAATAAAGAGTTTGGCGTCGAGCTCTATCACGAAGTTGGAGTGATGTTCGTGCGTCGGCGGGAAATGAAGCCGGCCGATTTCGAATATGAAAGCTTCAAAATATTGGAGAGGCGCGGACACAAGATCGAGCGCATGAATTCGGCGCGACTGTGGAAGCGTTTTCCGGCCTGGAATCCGGAACTTTATCGGGATGGCATTCTTGAGTTGGCGGCGGGCCATGTCGAAAGCAGTCGCGTCGTCGGTATCCTCAGTGAGCGCGCTAAGTCAGTCGGCGTCGGACTACGCGAAGGCGCCAAATTCTCTGAATTGGATGAAGGCGACGATCGCGTGAAGGGAATTGTGCTTGACGACGGGCAGCGAATTTCAGGCGATGTCGTCGTAATGGCTGTCGGCGCATGGACGCCGTACGTGTTACCATTCACACAGAAGTTTTTCCGTGCGACCGGACAACCGGTCTTTCACCTGAAACCTCGGCAACCCGATCTCTTCGCGTCTCAACGATTCCCAGTTTTCGGCGCGGATATTTCGACGACCGGCTATTACGGTTTCCCGGTGAGCCGCGAGGGCGTGGTGAAAATCGCGAACCACGGTCCGGGCCGTGAGATGTCTCCCGAATCTACGGAGCGCGTCGTTACTTCTGAGGAAGAAAAGAATCTGCGCGAGTTTTTATCATCGACTTTTCCAGCACTGGCGGACGCGCCAATCGTTTACTCGCGCGTCTGCATGTATTGCGACACGGATGATGGACATTTTTGGATTGCCCCCGACCCCGAGCGTCGCGGGTTGATTGTCGCCACCGGCGATAGCGGACACGGATTCAAGTTCGCGCCGGTGCTGGGAGAAATCATTGCGGATGCTGTCGAAGGGAAATCCAACCCGCTTCTGCAAAAGTTTCGCTGGCGGCCGGATGTGCGCGCGGGAGAACAAAAAGAAGCCGCGCGGTTTAATCCGGAGGTGTAGCCGCCGATCTCTGGGCGGCGCGGCGCCATAGTGTTAAAGACGTCAGCGCCGCGTTTCGCCGAGCAAAACGTCTACAGCCCCTTCCCTTGCGAAGCGGGTTCTTTCTTAGGCTGCCGTTTTAGCAGGGTAATCTGCTTGATGCGCGCGGAATCGGACGGGCTCCAGGTGGCCACGTCAGGATCGTCTTTAAAAGCGTTGTGAATGAGACGCCGCTCGTACGAATTCATCGGCTCGAGCTGAAGCGAACGGCCGGTGATGCGCACACGATCCGCCAATTCTCGCACACGCTGCACGATGCGATCTTCGCGCATGGAGCGATAGTGTTCGCAATCCACGATCACTTTTTCAACATTTTGGTCTTTGGCTTGCAACAGCCGATTGAGTAAAAACTGGATGGCATCGAGCGTTGCGCCATCGCGCCCGATCAGGCGCCGGCTTTCCTCGGTGTAAATTTGCAGTGTCAGATTACCGCCCTCGTTCCTGGTCTCCTCGATTTGCACGACGAAACCGAGGTAACCGAGCATGATGTCGAGCAGTTCTTTCGGCGTCATCATCGTTTGCGTTTTCCGGCCCCGAGTGTTTTCGAGGTAACTTTTTCAAGCTTCGGCATGGGCTGATTCTTGTTCTGATAAAATTGCAAGATACTGAAAAGATTCTGAGCGGTGTAATACAATGCCAGAGCTGCCGCAAAATTGTAGCAGATAAATAAAAAGATCAGCGGCGTGAACATCATCACCCGGCGTTGTGTTGCGTCGCCGGTTTTTGGCGTCATTGCCATGAGCCAGATCTGCGTCGCGGCCATGCAGAGCGGGATAATATTGATCGGCCAGCCGAGTAACGGCAAATGGGCCACCGTGTCTGGCTGCGAAAGATCTTTCACCCAGAGAAACTTTGCGTTTCGCAATTCCACCGCCTGGCCGAGCATTTTGAAGAGACCGAAAAAGATCGGGATCTGAATCATCATCGGCAGACAGCCACCGACTGGATTGATCCCGTACTGCTTGTAAAGCTTCATCACCTCCTGATTCATCCTGGTAGGATCATCTTTGTATTTTTCCTTCAACTCCTGCATTTTCGGCGAGAGCGCCGCCATCTGGCGCATGGAGCGGTTCGCTCTGTTTTGAATCGGCCAGAGCGTGAGCTTGATGATGGTGGTGAGCGCCAGGATAGCGAGGCCATAGTCATGCAGCCAACTGTGCAGCAGGTTCATGAAGTTGAGGAGAAACTGGCACACCAGTTTGAACATCCCGAAGTCCATGATCTCGGCTTCATTATGCGGAAGTTGCGCGAGACGATGGTAAAGCTTCGGGCCGGCGTAGATTTCGAAACGCGCGCTATAACTTTGCCCGGGCTGCAACGCAAAGCCCGGCATACCGAGCGCTCCTTCGATTCCGAGCACTTTTTGGTCAGGCGCGCGATTAATATCAAAACGCCGGCCCCAAACTTGATTGGCCTTAGCACTAAGAGGCGCCATCAATGTCGTGAAAAATTGATCGCTCACCGCAACCCATTCCGCGCCCGCAATATTTTCCTGGTAAAAAGGCCGCGCGGCGCGCTGGCCCATCCCGAGAAATCCACCGCCTCCGCCAAACCAGCCGACGTCGATGCCTTTGGCCTTTCCATCGATGCACCAGACGAGCCGCGTGTAAGAGGGATAATCCTTGAAGTGAATTGGCGCGGCGGATCCGAGCGCAACAAAGTAACCCGCATTTTGATAGGGTTTCGCGCCGCGATTCTCAAGATCGACATCCATTTCGACAACAAAGTTGTCTTTCTTCTCCGGCGATTGTTGGAAGAAGAATTTTTTGCGGATGGTAACCTGCTCGGCGGTCGTGCGCTCGAATTGCACCGCAGAATCCGACTCGGCAGATGCAGTGAATTCGGAAAGCCTAAACGCGGACGGCTGCTCGATGAGAGCACCGATCGGCGCGTTTTCTGCCGAATTCAAAGCGACGCGCTGCCCTTTTTCGGCGACCTGCCTGAGTAAGACTGCTTCTTTGATGCCACCGCCGCGATTTGTCAGGCGCAGCTCGACGTCCGAATTGCGAAGCGTTTCTATTTTCTCGGGAGAACTCCAAACTGATTCGACAGATTTCGGCGCGACCTCAGGAGAGGCAGGCGGCGTTGGGGAAGCGCCGAAAACTGTCGGAGTTGCTGTGGGAGAAGCCTGCCCCGGCGTAATACTGACTGGCGCAGGCCTCGGCGGCGTCTGCTTTGCCAGATAGACTTCCCAGAGCACGAGCCCAAGCACGCAAAGAACAACGACAATCCACGCAGTTCGATCCATAAGAAATCATGCCGAAGCGGCTATTCACAAACAAGCTCGCGGCTGCGCGGAGGTTGCGGAACGGGGTCTTCCCCTGCCCCGCCCCAAGGTTGGCATCTCGCCAATCGTTTCAATCCCAGCCAGCTTCCACGCGTGAGGCCATGCGTCTCCACGGCTTCCAAAAAATACGCCGAACACGACGGCGTAAATCGACAGCCCGAGCCGGGACCGCCGAGCAAACAAAGAAGCGGCGAGAGCGTGCATTGATAAATGCGAATGAAAAGACGAACCAAACCGAGCATCAGAGCGCTAGAATAAAAGCGCGCTTTGCCAGACGCAACCACTCATCTTCAAGGGCGCCATAACTGGCATTCGCACCATCGCGTCTGGCGACGAGCACAATCCAAAAATCTTGTCGAAGATCGTGTTGATGGGCACGCACGATCTCCCGCAGACGGCGTCGAAGACGATTGCGAACCGTTGCGCCGCCGACGCTTCGCGTGGTAACAAATCCGACCCGTGACGAACCGGCATTTTGCACAGCGAGCACACCAAGCGTCATCAATTTTCCACGCTTTGCGTAGCCTTTTTGTTTCACGCGCTCGAATTCCGACGCGCACGTTAATAGCCGGCTTTTCGGGAAAGAAAGACTTCTTACCGACATGCGCCTGATGTATCGCTAGTTTGCTTCGAGCGCGCCACTAGAACCCTGCGGAAGCTCTATCACATATTTCGGGCGCGCCTTTTCGCCGTGATGTTCCATCTACAGCAAAAGCAAATAACCGCCTCAACCTTACGGACTCGGCGACGAAGTAATCGTGCTGGACTCCATTTGCGTCTCGCTGCTGGGTGAAGAGGTCGCATCAATCGTCGTGTCCGGTTCCGCCTCGCCACTGGGTGAAGAGGTCGCATCAATCGTCGTGTCCGGTTCCGCCTCGCCACTGGGTGAAGAGGTCGCATCAATCGCCGTGTCCGGTTCCGTCTCGCCGCTGGGTGAAGAGGTCGCATCAATCGCCGTGTCCGGTTCCGTCTCGCCGCTGGGTGAAGAGGTCGGAGCAATCGTCGTGTCCGGTTCCGTCTCGCCGCTGGGTGAAGAGGTCGCAGCAATCGTTGGGCCGGTCTCGGTTTCGCTCGACGTAGCTGGAGTTGGATTCACTACGGTCGTATTCGATTCCTGTCCTTGGGCACGCGGATTGACCGTAGTTTGTTTTTGTTCACAACTCACAAGCAATGCAGCACCGACGACGATGGGTATGTATTTCTTCATAGACAAAGCACCCGGTTCGCCCCCGAAACGAATTCGGGAGAAAACTTTCGAAAATGAAGCGCCCCCGGGAAACTTAGGGAGTCGGCGAAGAAGTCGTCGTTGTGCTGGATTCCGTCTTTGTCTCGCTACTGGGCGAAGACGTATTGATCGTCGTGTCCGTCTCGGTTTTGCTCGAAGTAGCCGGAGATGGATTCACCACGGTCGTATTGCTTTCCTTTTTCTCGGCGGGGGGATTAGTCACAGTCGTCTCCTTTTGCTCGCAAGCCGACAGCAACGCTAATCCGACGAGCAGATAAATGTATTTCTTCATACGTACAAATCGAATTTCCGAACGATGCTAGCTGTGGTTTACGGAGTGGCCGCCGGCGAAGCTGTGTCCGTCGGGCTCGCAGTGGTAGTTGTTGTCGTTGTTTCGGACGAAGCCGTAGCTGTTGGACTTGCCGCCGCCGGCTCGGTTGTTTCGGTCTTTTGCTCACACGCCGCGAGAAGGGCGGCACTGGCCAGAATGCAGATGTATTTTTTCATATTGGTAGTTGGAAAGGGTATATTGCTTTAATTGATTAATCGGAGCAAGGCACTTTTTGGCCCTATCGGAATTTCTTCTTCAGCAGCAAATACTTGATAATCGCCGGTTAAAGTGGGGACTCATATTTGAGGCCGTGCGCATCCGCCACTGCCCGACAAGTAAGCCGTCCATCGCGTGTGTTGATGCCGCCAACCAGGGCAGGTTGTTTTTTGCATGCGCCCTCCAGGCCGAAATCCGCGAGCAATTCCACGTAGCGGTAGGTGACGTTAGTCAGCGCCTGCGTGGCGGTGCGCGCGTACGCGGCGGGCATGTTCGCCACGCAGTAGTGCGTAACACCTTCCTCAACATAAACCGGATTAAAATGCGTCGTTGGTCGCGATGTTTCAGCACAACCGCCTTGATCAATCGAGATGTCCACAAGCACGCTCCCGGGTTTCATTTTTCTCAACATCGCGCGCGTAATTAACTTCGGAGCTTTTGCTCCGGGCAATAGCACGGCGCCAATCAACAAATCGCACCCCGGCATCAGATCGTGCAGATTTGCTTCGCTGGAATAAAACGTGCGCGCATTTTTCATTGTCATATCGAGAAAGCGCATTCGATCGAGATCGACATCCATGATCTTTACATCTGCGCCGAGACCAGTCGCCATCCGCGCCGCGTTAACACCAGAGGTTCCACCGCCAAGCACAACAACGTGCCCAGGCAAAACCCCGGGCACGCCGCCTAGTAGTACGCCACTGCCTCCGTTGTGTTTCGCCAGGAAATATGCGCCCATCACCACCGACATTCGACCGGCGATTTCACTCATCGGCTCGAGCAGGGGCAATCGGTCATTGACCTGGATGGTTTCGTAGGCAACCCCAGTCACGCCCGATTTCAGCAATGCCTCTGTGAGCGGTTTGCTGGCGGCCAAATGCAAATAGGTGAAAAGAATCTGTCCTTTGCGCAACAGCGGAAATTCCGCTTCCAACGGCTCCTTCACTTTCACAATCATGTCCGCGCGCGCAAAAACGTCTTTCGCCTGATCGACGATCTCTGCACCAGCCTTAGCATATGTCTCATCTGGATAACCGGAGCCAGCGCCAGCGTTTTTTTCCACCAGCACCGAATGACTGTGCCGTGTGAGCTGATTTACGGCCGAAGGCAGCAAGGCGACGCGCTGCTCCTGTTCTTTAATTTCTTTCGGGACGCCGATAATCATCTAAGAGAGTGAATGGTGATAAGTGATCAGCGAATTGCGGTAAAGAGAAATCCAGTGACACGATTAGCTGAATTTTCTGTTCAGTTGTCACTATTCACTAATTCAGAGACGGATCATCCGGCGCCGCCGCAAGCATTTTATACCACGGTCCCAGCCCGCGCATGATGTCGAACCAAAGTTTCGGCAGGCGGTCGAGTTTGAGGACGGCGCGACTGGGCTTCTGCACGATCCAAGCCTTCTGTTTCATTTCAGTCTCAAGTTGGCCCGCCCCCCAACCCGCGTAGCCCACAAATGCGCAGATCGAACTCGATTTCTGATCGGCCCCTTCCTTCGCCTTCTCCAAAGCAATATTGTGATTGAGTTTAAGTCCTGCGCCTTTCTGCCATTCAAAGGCTGCAAATATCAGTTGGTTCTTGCCAACCGGCCCACCCAGAAAAACGGGCACGTCCGCCAATCCTTCAGGCGGCACTTCCGTCACGAGGTCGGCCACTTGTTTTTCGAGCGGGCGATTAATAATGACACCGAGTGCGCCGTCGTTCGGGTCATGCGCGGAAATGAAGAGCACGGTGCGCCGAAAATTCGGATCAAGCATGTTCGGGTGAGCGACAAGCAATGAACCGGCGAGATTCACCGGCGTTTCGCCATCCAGATTACGCATGGAAAACTAGAACCCTCCCATCCGGGACGCGCAAGTGCTGCATTATGTTTGACCATATGATGCGCCGAGATCCAATCGGTGAACGCGAAAGATCGACATCTCCTTTGCAAACCCGGCAACACGTCGCATAAATTCCCGGAAAAATTTGTTGCCACCAGCCGCAACCTCGTTTACTAGCGTCGAAGTTTTCCACGATTGTTCTGGGGGGAACAGCCGCCCTTCACGTCCATCGGGCGTGGGGGGCGGTACTTTTTTGCGGACGAAAGTCCGCCTCTCCAATCTTGCTCTTTCTCGATGAATGCTCGAACAAGGGAAGGGAAACCCCGAACGCCCAACGTCTAACGCTCAATGTCCAAATCAGCACTCTCGGGACGAATCTCCTGGCCAACTGCGTCCGCGCTGATGGCGCTCATCATCGCGGTTGTTGTCGTGATCATCTTTGTGCGTCTGGAAACCTGGCCGGCCCGGACGGCACGGCAAAGCACCGCCGAGCTCGAGAAGTTAGGCAAGGATCTGCGCGCCGCTTTCATCGATATCGCGCACTTGCAGCCGCGCATCACGATCAACAACCGCGTCTATATGGAGCAAACCACGCCGGTGAGCGAGCTGGTCGTGTTGTCGCGACGCATCGAAGTGGAACACGAATTCTTGCATACCTGGATCGGGAGCTCGAAGCGGGTAAAGCTGCATGCCACATTCACCGTCAAAGCCGGGTTCGATTTGCGGCAGAATTTGTCAGTCGATATTCGACCGGGCGAGATCATCATTCAGCTCCCGCACGCGCAAATTCTCGGTATCGAGCAGAATCAGGTGGACGTTCTCGCCTTTGAAAATGGACTTTGGAATCGCATCTCCGGAGAGGATGCGCAGAGTGAATTGTCGATCTTGCCCCAACTCGCCCGCGAAAAAGCGGCGGAAAGCGGCTTGCCTGCTGAAGCCGAGCACGCCTTGCAGCGGCAACTCGATGAGCGCATTCACACGCACCAGCCACTGCGCTTGATCTTCAAGGATGAAAAGAAAAGTGAATAGTAAAAGCGATTGATCGCCGAGCCGGTTTAACCGATCAGCGTTCGCTGATCACGATTCGCGCTTTTGCCAACCGATGTCATTGAAAACACGATTTTTGCTGGCCGCTTTGCTGATTGTTCTGGCCGCGCTGCTGGCGATGTGGTTTTCACCAACTGCCGTTTCCAACGGCGTTCGGTGGTGGGCCTGGTGGAAAGCCAGCCAGGAAGGGCTCGTTGTTACCATCGACAAAATCGACGCTCCCTTTCTGCGGCCGGTCGTGATTCGCGGCTTTCGCGTGGCGAGCCTTCCGAGGAACGCCTTCCGCATCGATCTCATTGTAACGCAAGCGACGCTCGACTTGAATTTCAAACGCATTTTGCTGCACACGCGAGGCCATGCGATTCGCACTCTTTCGATTCAGGGGTTGCGTGGCGAATTGCGCCACAGCAACCCACCCGGGCACGCGATCACGCAGCGCGGCTGGACAACACTGCAAAAATTGCTCCCGCAAAATCTCAGCATTGCCAGCTCGGACGTACGCCTTGAAAACGGCCCAACCGTTATTTTGCTGCGAAATACTTTGCTGTCCGCAAGCGAAACAGAAGCTGGTCGCTTTACCGCAGCGGAAGCCATAATTGCATCGCCGTGGTTTCGACAAACGTTTTCAAATCTGCGCGGGGCGACCAATTGGCAGGATAATCGCCTGACGCTCGCCGGCTTGGCGCTCACGCGTGGTCTCGATCTTCAAGCCATCACAGCCGACCTGTCGCATCTTGGTGAACAGCGCATCGGGTTGGAATTTGATGCAGACGCGTTTGGCGGAAAAATTCGCGCAAGGATATCGCATCAGTGGCGTTCTGAGCGCTCTAACTGGAAGCTTGCCGGTTCGGCCTCCGATATTTCTCTCGCACAAACGTCGGAAGCACTCGGATTCACCGATCGAGTCGACGGGTTACTCCACGCCTGCAATTTCACCTTTCGTGGAAATCTGGCCGACCCGGGCCGCGCGACGGCATCGCTCTGGACGGAACTGACCGGGCTCAGCTGGCGCAATCGCACGGCCGAAGCGATCATGTTTGGCGCTGCGCTTTACAATCGCCAGGTCCAGCTTCAGCAGCTCTACATCAAACAAAAAACAAACCAACTCACTTTGAGCGGCGAAGCCTCGTTCCCATCCAATTCATCCGACTGGCTCAGTCCCAATTTTCGTGGTGACATCTCGGCAGCGATCAACCAACTCGGTGATTTCGTCGCGCTCTTTGGCGCAAACCCCGGCGATTTTGCCGGAAAAATCGTGGTTGAGGGAACGATGAATGCACGCGATCGCAAAATCGGCGGACATCTTACACTCGACGGCGCAGCGCTGACCCTTTTCAAAACCGCAATCGACAAGTTGAGCGCGAAGCTGAATCTGAGAGCGACCGAATTGGAGATCGAACAGTTCGATTTGAGGCGCAAGAACGATGTCCTCACTGCGCAAGGCGAGATCGACATGTCGCACCAGCACAACTACTCGGGGGCGATCAATGCCAAGGTCGACAGTCTGACGGAGTACTGGTCGATCTTCCGGGGTCCAGCCGAAGACAACTCGAAGAAAACACCAGCAAATATTCAGATAGCGATTGAGTCCAACAGGTGGACTGTGCACGGTGGGATCGGTTTTCCCGGGTCGGGTTCGCTCAATTTCACGGGCGATTTCCTTTTGCCGATCGGAACAGACTGGAATGTTTTTCTCGCATCGCCCCTCAATGTGACGTGCGATTTTCCTTCAATCTTTCTCGCAAACGTGCCCCAATTTTTTCATCCGGAAGTTTTTCGCGACGGTATTCTAAGCGGAAACCTTGCCCTTTCCGGAGCATTGCAACATCCGCGGATTACTGGGGATGTGCAGTTAGTGGACGGCAAATTACAGAACGCGCCCTGCAATCTCACGGAAGCGAATGGTCGCGTTACTTTTGCCGGCAATCACGCCTCACTGGATTTTATGAATGTCGCAACGACAGATGTCGATCTTTCAGTCCGTGGAGAAATCGATTTCCACGACACAAACGATCTCGCGATCAAGATAATCGGAGTGACACCGACCTTCGATCTAACGACGCACCCGATCGGTTGCGTGAGCAAGATCGAAATTGGCTCTGTCGCGGCAACGCTCGCGCCCGCTGTTGCAGAGTTGGAGCTTCGTGGCGGGCTCTTTCAATCCAACTGGACGATCAGTTTAAAGGAGCGAATAAGCTCTCAATCCTCCGCCGCTGTGAATCTCGAGGAAACACCCCGAAAATTTCCCTTCTGTCTTTCGCGCTCGAGTGTTGACGAAGGAACATTATTGCTCGGCACACCTCCGCGCCCGGAAGCGCATCGCGAAACGGTTCCCCCAAAAAGACGAGCAAAGCGACGCTAGCTTGTTGGCGTCTACGCTTTCGCGGTCACAAGCCAACGCGACAGTTTTTCCTCGAGGTCGCGAGTAAGATCGACGTGAAACTCCGCGCCGGCATCCAGGCGCAACGCGTTGCCGTTTCCGCGATCAAACAACAACTGCACCGGGCATCGTCCCGGCGAGCTGGCGAGAATCCCGCGCACTTCGCGTAATTCGTCGGTTGTGGTCGCAGCAGAAAATCGCAGAAGCACGGCCGGTTCCTGTAGCGCATGCGTCGATTTTTCATACCCGGCATTCGTTTTCTGCGGCGTAAGTATCTTGATGTCCTGGGCGACGGCACGAACAGCGTCCTCGCGTTTATCCAGCGTTCCTCTTATTTCAACGACACGCCCGGCCACGAGCGCGTCTGAAATCTTCAGATAAACCTCATTCCAGACGACCAGCTCAAGCATGCTGGTCAAGTCTTCAATCCAAACTACCGCGAACGCCTTGCCCTCTCGCCTTGTAAACTTTTTCTCGACCTCCACAATGGCGCCGGCGATTTTGAACGGCGCGCGATCATCGAGTTCGCTTAGTGATGCAATCGATCGATATTTTTTTGCCGTGAAAAAATCGACATACGCATCGAGTGGATGCCCGCTGACATAGAAACCGAGCAGCTCTTTTTCGTAGGACAGCTTTTCATGTTCGCTCCATGGAACGAGCGGCTTCTTCCTTGATGTTGTCGGTGCAGTTGTTTCGTCGAAAAGCGAAACCTGACCGGCAATGCGGTCCCGATGCGCCGCAGCCGATGAACTCAGGGCTTCGTCAATGCAGGCAAAAAGCTCCGCGCGGTCGCGACCAAGAAAATCAAACGCGCCGGTTTTCATCAGGCTTTCCAATATTTTGCGATTAGCGACCCGTGAATCGAGCCGGCCGCAGAAATCCTCCAGCGAAGTGAAATTACCTCGCTGCTCTCGCTCGCGAATTGCAGATTCCATCGCGCTTTCGCCCACGTGTTTGATCGCAGCCAGTCCGTAGCGGATGGCCCTGTAGCCGGGGTCGGTGACCCCGATCGCTTGTGGATGGGTCGCGCTACCGGCGTCAACGACGCCGGCTACAGCTTCAGGCGTGAATTTTAATCCGCTCTTATTGATATCCGGTGGCAAAATGGAGATACCCATGCGTTTGCATTCGCCAACGAAGACCGAAATCTTGTCGGTGTTATTAATTTCGTTGCTGAGCAGGCCAGCCATGAATTCAACTGGGTAATGCGCTTTCAGATAAGCGGTCTGATAACTGATGAGCCCGTAAGCCGCGCTATGGCTCTTGTTGAATCCGTAGCCTGCAAATTTCTCGAGCAAATCGAAGACAGCGTTCGCTTTTTTTTCCGGAATTTTGTTCGTCCGCGCGCAACCTTCGATGAAGTTCTCTCTTTCCTTCGCCATCTTTTCTTTGTCCTTTTTCCCCATGGCGCGCCGGAGAAGATCGGCCTGCGCGAGTGAATAGCCGGCCAGTTTGCTCGCGGCAGCCATTACCTGCTCCTGATAAATCATCACGCCATAGGTATCGGCGCAGATTTCTTCGAGCAGCGGATGCTCATATCTGATTTTGGTCAGTCCTTTTTTTCGTTTGATATAGTCGCCGATGAGATCCATCGGGCCGGGCCGATAAAGCGCGATCAAGGCGATGATGTCGTCGATCTTCCGCACGTCGAACTGCCTGGCCGTGCTCGTCATCCCGCCCGATTCCATTTGGAAGAGGCCGACGGTTTCTCCACGGTTATAAAGGGCGAACGCTTCCGCATCATCCAGTGGAATGTTCTTCAGCGAAAAATTCGGCTCCCGTTTATGAATGAGCGTCAGCGTGTCCTCGATCACGGTAAGCGTTTTCAGCCCGAGGAAATCCATTTTGAGGAGCCCGAGATCGTTAAGCGGCCCCATCGGATACTGGCTGATGACATCGTTGCCTTTCACGTCGCGACAGAGCGGGATGTAGTCGGATAAATCGCGATCGGCGATGACCACGCCGGCGGCATGCACGCCTGCATTGCGTGACAAACCCTCTAAAATTTTCGCGTAATCAAAAAGCTGGCGGGTTGCCGGTTCCGTCGCGACCGCTCTTTTCAATTCGGGATTTTTCTCCACAGCTGAATCGAGAGTAATATTCAGCTCGTTTGGAATCATCTTGGCGATGCGATCGGCGTCGCGATAGCTCAAGCCCATGACGCGACCAACATCGCGGACCACGCTTTTTGCCTTGAGTTTGCCAAAAGTGATGATCTGCGCGACGCGGCGCCCGCCATATTTCTGTCGCACGTATTCGAGCACTTCGCCGCGGCGCGCCTCGCAAAAATCGACATCGATATCCGGCGGTGAAACGCGGTCCGGATTCAAAAAGCGTTCAAAGATCAACCCGTATTGCAGCGGATCGATGTCGGTAATTCCAAGAACGTACGCGACCATCGAGCCTGCGGCCGAGCCGCGTCCTGGCCCGACCGGAATGCCTTTCCCTTTGGCAAAATGAATGAAATCCCAAACGATAAGCAAATAACTGACGAACCCTGTCTTCTCGAGAACGCCGAGCTCATAATCGAGCCGCTTAACGAAATCCGAATCGGTCGCCGCCCGTTCGCCGTAGCGCTCGCGCAGTCCCTGATAACAGAGCTCGCGCAAATAACTTTCGCGTGTTTTTCCAGCCGGCGCCGGATACTCGGGATACTTCGAACGCCCAAATTCAAGATCGACATGACAGCGTTCGCCGATTTCCAGCGTGTTTGTAATCGCTTCGGGAAAATCGCGAAATACTTCGCGCATTTCGGCTGGCGATTTGAAATATAGCTCGGGCATGTAACGCATCCTGTTTTCGTCCTGCACCATTTTGCCGGTGCCGATGCAAAGCATGACGTCGTGGGCTTCGTGATCGCTTCGACGTAAAAAGTGAACGTCGTTTGCGGCAACCAATCCAATCCCGAGGTCGCGCGCGATCTGCGGCAGCCCGCGATTGCATTTGTGTTGCGCTTCCATGCCGTGATCGTGCAGTTCCATGAAGAAATTTTCCGTGCCGAGAATATCGCGATACTCCGCCGCGCTCGCTTTCGCCTTCTCGATGTTGTTTGCTTGAATCGCACTGTTAATTTCGCCCGCCAGACAGCCGCTCAGCCCAATCAGTCCTGCGGCATGCGCCGCCAGAAGTTCCTTGTCGATCCTGGGTACGTAATGGAAGCCATCGAGATGCGCCGCGGTCACCAGCTTCACGAGATTGCGATAACCGGCCTCATTTTGAGCTAAAAGAGTGAAGTGATACGCCGCGGCACGGCGCGAACTCGGCCGGTCTTTATGCGATCCGTGGGCAATGTAGGCTTCGCAACCGATAATCGGCTTGACCCCGGCACGGGTCGCTTCCTGGTAAAATTCAATCGCGCCAAATAAATTGCCGTGATCGGTGATCGCGACTGCCGGCATCTTGAATTCGGCCGCTTTTTTCATCAGCTCTTTCATCCGGATTGCACCGTCGAGCAGCGAGTATTCGGTATGCAGATGCAGATGAACGAAAGAATCGCGGGGCATTAGCGTTCAGTATAAGCGTCAAAAGAATTTGGCAAATTCACCAAGCATGTCATCCCTAACGGAGCAAGAGAGCTCGCAAGAATTCGCGAAATGACAGCCGCTGCTTGTTGCGCATAAAAATCCTGATTGCATTCGCGTCGCGGCATTGCTAAGAGAGCGCGTGCTGCGCTCAGCTTTCGATTGCAAAGCGACGCGCGATGCCGAGTTTACACCGACATGAAAAAACTGGAAGCGATCATCAAACCCTTCAAGCTCGAAGAGGTCAAAGAAGCGCTGGCAGAGCTTGGGATCGAAGGAATGACGGTGACGGAAGTAAAAGGGTTCGGCCGGCAAAAGGGCCACACCGAGATTTATCGCGGCAGTGAATATACCGTGGATTTCCTGCCCAAAGTAAAGGTTGAAGTCGTGCTCGCCGACGACATGGTAGAGAAGGCGGTCAGCGTGGTGGTGGCCGCGGCCAAGACCGGCAAGATCGGGGATGGAAAAGTTTTCGTTCTCCCAGTGGAACACGCGGTGCGCATCCGCACGGAAGAGATCGGCGAAAAGGCGGTGTGACGGCGTCCCACCGCCACTCGTTGAACCGTTGAAACGTTAAAACGTTGAAGCGGTTCGAAAGTTGAACGATCTAACGATGTAATTTTTTAACACTGCAACGCTTCAACCCTTCAAGGAACCATGGCCAAAGACAAAACTCCATCCGACGTCAGCAAAATGATCAAAGACAGCAACGTGAAGCTGATCGACTTCAAGTTCACGGATTTGCTCGGCACCTGGCAGCATTTCACGACCACGCTCACCGAATACAATGAGGAAATCTTCACCGATGGGCTCGGCTTCGATGGATCGAGCATTCGCGGCTGGCGCGTGATCAACGCCTCAGACATGCTGGTCATTCCGGACGCGGCGACGGCGTGGATCGATGTCTTCAACGCCGAACCGACGCTCAGTTTAATCTGCACGATTGTCGACCCAATCACGCGCGAGCCATATGATCGCGATCCGCGCGGCGTGGCCGAAAAGGCGGAAGCGTATTTGCAATCGACCGGCATCGCCGACACGGCCTTCTTCGGACCGGAGGCGGAATTTTTTATTTTCGACGATGTGCGCTTTGCGAATAGCGGGAACGCCTCGTCATACATGGTCGATAGCGCCGAGGGACATTGGAACAGCGCGCGCGAAGAATTTCCAAATCTCGGTTACAAAATTCGGGCGAAAGAAGGTTACTTTCCGGTCTCGCCGATGGACACGTTGCAGGACATTCGCAACGAAATGTGTCTGGAGCTGGAGAAAGCAGGGGTCGCGATCGAGCGCCAGCATCACGAAGTCGCAACCGCTGGTCAGGCCGAGATCGACATTCGTTTCGCGCCGTTAAAGCGCATGGGTGACAACATGCAGTATTACAAATACATCCTGCGCAATGTCGCCAAGCGCCACAACAAAACGGTCACGTTCATGCCAAAACCAATCTTCGCTGACAACGGCAGCGGCATGCATACCCACATGTCGCTTTGGAAAGACGGCAAACCGCTCTTTGCTGGAAACGGGTACGCCGGGCTGTCGGAACTGGCCCTGTTTTTCATCGGCGGAATTTTGAAGCACGCGCCCGCGCTCACCTGCCTGACGAATCCAACCACCAACAGCTACAAGCGGCTCGTCCCCGGATTCGAAGCGCCGGTGAATCTCGCCTATTCCGCGCGCAACCGTTCCGCCGCCATTCGCATTCCGACGTATTCCCCAAGTCCGAAAGCAAAACGCATCGAATTCCGCACGCCCGACGCTGCGGCAAATCCATATCTCGCCTTCTCGGCGATGTTGCTTGCCGGTCTCGACGGAATCCAAAACCGCATGGATCCCGGCGATCCGCTCGACAAAAATCTATACGAACTGCCACCGGAAGAACTCGCGCAGGTCGCCAGTGTGCCCGATTCGCTCCGCGGCGCAATCGAAGCGCTGCAGGCCGATCATTCCTTCCTGTTGCGCGGCGACGTCTTTAACGAGGACTTCATCGCCAACTGGATCGACATGAAACAAAAAGAATACGACGCGCTGCGTTTGAGACCCCATCCGTACGAGTTCGCAATGTACTACGACGTCTAATGGTAGGGAGCCCACGCCACGAGTCGTAGCCTTCTGGTGGTAATTGACGGCACGTATGAGGCATACTGTGATATATCTAGACATTTAAGGAGGATTCATGCGACAAATGACATTCGCGATCGGGTTTGTATCCCTTGCTCTTGCCGTCTCGGCATCGGCCATCGCGCAAACTTCCACCGACGCCGCGGGCAAGAAGGCTCCGCGCGTTCAGACGTCGGAATCGCAGGCCGCGATGACGCCGGCCTCGGCCCTGGAGAAGCTGAAGAAGGGTAACGCTCGCTTCGTTGAGAAGAATAAGCGGAGTCGCGATTGGCTGGCTAAGGTGTCAGCGACTGCGGGCGGTCAGTATCCGTTTGCGGTGATCCTCGCGTGCATGGACTCTCGCGCTCCGATCGAGATTATCTTCGATCAGGGAATTGGCGACGTCTTCGGGATCCGCATCGCGGGCAACATCGTCAACGAGGACGTGCTCGGCAGCATGGAGTATGCAACGAAGGTCGTCGGATCGAAGCTGGTCGTCGTCCTCGGGCACACATCATGCGGCGCTGTGAAGGGCGCCATCGACGACGCGAAGCTGGGTAATCTCACCGAGCTCCTGGCGAAGATCCGGCCGGCCGTGTCGGCATCTGGCCCTGGAAGCTCGAAAGACGACGCGTACGTCGACAAAGTCGCCCAGGCCAACGTGTCTGAGGCGATGAAGGAGATTCGCGAGAAGAGCCCGACGATAAAGACTCAGCTCGACGCCGGTACGGTCGGCCTCGTCGGAGCGATCTACGATGTCTCCACGGGTAAAGTGACGTTCCTGTCCGACTGAGGGCAGTCTCTATCTCCGCCATTCGGAACCGGCGTGCTCGCACTGGCTTTTCCGTAGGCACCTCGACGATCCCGCGCGGTAAGGCGACTATTAATTGCCTTGGCTTAGATTGTCGCTTAGTACCTGAGCACATTGCACGCTCGATGTGTTGTCGCCACGTCCCTTTAAAAACCAAGAGGAGGAAATCATGGCCAAACCAGAAGAAACAGATGCAACCAATAATCTTAACCCCGCCCAACAAACTCTACGCCAACTTTGGGAACGGCATGTGCAGTATGAGTTCTCGACGCGCAACACGGAGGACACGCTCGCCACAATGGTCGAGGACGCTTATGTAAATCACATTCCAGTGCTGACCGGGGGCGTCGGCCGCGACGAATTGCGCGAGTTCTATTCGAAACGATTCATTCCGCAGATGCCTCCCGACACGGAAATGACGCCAGTCTCGCGAACAATCGGCGAGGATCAGTTGGTAGACGAAATGGTCTTCAAATTCACGCATAGCATCCGAATGGATTGGATGCTGCCGGGTATCGCCCCCACGGGAAAACGGGTGGAAGTTCCACTGATCGCCATCGTTCGGTTTAGAGAAGGCAAGTTGGCTCATGAGCACATTTACTGGGACCAGGCATCGGTACTGGTTCAGATTGGATTGCTCGACGCTTCCAAGCTGCCGGTCGCTGGTGTCGAAAGCGCGCGCAAAGTTCTTGATCCCACTTTGCCGGCAAATGCGCTGATGAAACGCGCTGATTTCGATGGTGCGAGTATGCAGATTAGTGTTTACTTACAAGATCGACCCAATGAGGCCTAACTAGGCGATCCAGCGAACCGCCGGCCGCTCTGATATCTAGCTTTCGATGACTTCCGCACCCAACTCGCAGCGACTCACGCTCTCGCCAGGGATAGCTGATCTTATTCTCGTTAGCTGAAACGTGACCTCGCGCCGCAATTAGCACGCCGAGCCGCCCGCGCACCAGCGGGCAGGCAGTGCGCTCCGCGAAACCTAGAATTACGCGGCCGCGTCGAGTTGGTAGCGGGAGATGCCGCGCAATTCGAAAAGGCGAATCAATGTCTCTTCGATCAAATTGTTCGGGCACGAGGCGCCAGCGGTGATCCCAATAACGGCCGGTCCGTGCGGGAGCCAAAAGTGAGAGACCACTTCACGTTTCTCGTGCAGATTATAATGCTTGATCTCATTGGCGGACACCAGCCGCGAGGCGTTGAGCACGAAATAGGTAGGCAGTTTTTCTTCGCCCATCTCGGCCAGGTGCGAGGTGTTTGAACTGTTGTAGCCGCCGACTACCAACAGGAGGTCCATTGGGACGTTGAGCAATTCGCGCAACGCATCCTGCCGCTCCTGCGTTGCGCCGCAGATTGTGTCGAAAAAACGGAAGTTGCTTTCCGCGAGCTCCGGGCCGTCTCGATCGATAATGGCCCGTTGAACTCGCCGTTGTACCTCCTCGGTTTCGCCGCGGAGCATGGTCGTTTGATTGGCCACGCCGACGGTTTGCAGATGCACGTCGGGATCGAACCCGGGCGAGTGCGCGCCCTCGAACCTGTCGAGGAACGCCTGCTTGTCGCCGCCGTGCCGGATGTATTCGCAAACATAGTCGGTGTCTGCGAGCGTCAGAACGACAAGGTAATGCCCCTTGCCGTCCCCGAGCGCGCGCGAACTGGTCGCTTTTGTCTCCTCGTGTTCGGCTTTGCCATGAATGATGGAAGTAGCCGATTCGCTGGCGTATTTACGCACCCGCTTCCAGACGCTCATCACGTCGCCGCAGGTGGTATCGACGATCTGGCAGCCGCGGTCCTTGATTTGTTGCTGGATCGACAATTCCGTTCCAAATGCCGGCACGATCACCACGTCTTCCGGCCCTAGATCAGAAATATCGGCCTGTTTGTTTTTGCCGGTAAGGTTCCTTATGCCCAACGAGGCGATTTGATGATTGACCTCAGGATTATGAATGATCTCCCCGACGATGAAAAGACGGCGATCTTTGAAAACTTTGCGCGCGGCATAGGCCAGGTCGATCGCACGCTCAACGCCGTAACAAAACCCAAACTGTTTCGCCAGGCGCACGGTCGTGTCACCGACGGAAATGATTCCACCTGCGCGACGCACTTTTTCGACAATATCGCTGCGGTAATGTGACTCCACCTGTTCCTGGACCGCGGCCATTACATCGGGCGTGCGCAGATTAATTTTCTCGCGCGCTGTCGTGCCGCTGGAAATAAGATTCGTGCTCACAAGATGATGCCCCGGAAGGTTTTCGGAGCCGCCATGCCGTTACTCGAGCAGAGGTCCGCTCGGTTTTTGAAACGCGCCCGAAGTCACCATCAGAGACGCTGGAGGATCGGGCGCTCTGGAGTCGTCCACCGGCACCACTTTCGATGCAAGAGTTTCATCTTCCGGTTGCGTGGTAGCAATGTTCACCGGGGTGCCGATTTTCACCAGCGCGAAAAACTTCGGCGCGGCTTCGCCGTGCAACCGGATACATCCGTGTGTGCGTGGATAGGGATGAACAAAACCCTGATGAAAACCGTAGCCCGGCGCAAACTCGCACCAGAAACCCATCGGATAACCAACATAGCGGCCCGGAACGTTCGCACCCGCATCCGCGGGAACAACGCGGCTGCCTTGGACTCGGAAGCCGTACGAGCCGGAGCGTTTCTCCTCCTGCTTCGAGTAAATTGTGAAACTGCCGCGCGGCGTTGGCTTCGCCGGGATGCCAACCGTACAGGCGACCGCCATCAGGCAACGGTCGCCTTCCATCACGTAAATGTTTTCTTTTGCGAGCGAAACCTTCACCTTCACAGCCGCAGGATCATGTGGACGATACGCCGTCACATGGTACGGCTTGCCGGCAGCCACACGCCCTGTTGTGCAACCGGTGAGGAGCAAAAGCGAACCGCCAGCAGCCAGCAAAATGAATCGGGAGACATGTCGCATAACGTCCATACTGGAGAAGCTCGACGGCATTTTGTCAACCATCAGCCCGTTGCCGTGTTATGGCGATTGCCTTCATCTCGTTGGAGCATTTCCTCGAACGGCCGGGAAAAATTCGCGTAGAATGGATAAGGCCGGTCTGGCTTTGCGGGACGGTAGCGCCAATGCTTGTACATCCAGAGCCAGGGCGCTGGATTCTTTCGCACGTAAGGCTCGAACGAATTCCAACAGGCCTGCGCGATTTGTCGCAGCGTCATGTCCTGCGTGGTGTCGATCTTGCGATGAAAAACCACTCGATAACGACCGCCCGCGAGTGGCTCGCAGTGCACCGGGATGATCGGCACGCCGGTTTGCTGATGCAGCCACGCATGCGCCGACGTCACGCTCGTCTTTAAACCGAAACATTCGATCGCGACCGCGCCTTCATCCGGCGGTACCGTAAGATCGACAAGCAACGCCGTGCGCCCTTTTCGCCGCAGCACTTTGTAAAGACGAACGATGCCGCGTTCGCGCGGAATTAACTCATGGCCTGATTGCTCGCGGATTTTTTTAAAGATCGGATCGAGCAATGAGTTTTTGAATTCCTGCGCGATGATTGTCCCGGTCAGTTCGGAGTAACCACTCGCTAGGCTGAACCATTCAAAATTGCTGTAGTGATAACAAGCAGTGATGAAGTTGCGCTCTGGTCCGGTCGCTCGGTCGATCTCCTCTAGATTCTCGAACTCGATGTAATCGCGAAAATTTTCGCGTGACAAGCGCGGGCTCCACAGAAGATCGAGCATTGTTCGCGTGAAATGTTGAAATGATTTACGGGCAATTTTGCGCCGCTCGTGGATCGACAATTGATTTCCGAAGGCGACCTCCAGATTATTTAGCGCGACCTTGTATCGGTCGCGATCAAAGAGGGACACGAGCACTCCGGCCGTTTGGGCAAGGTGGTAGCATGCTCTCCGAGAAAACAGCGGGATTAATTTTGTCGCAACGAGAAGCCCGATCCACTCAAGCCGGTAGCGGATTTGTTTCCAGCGCGAACGCATTTCTCATTCTAAACACGCCGCCGGAGGGAAGGCTAGAAGTGGTTTCCGCAGGCCGAGATTACGGTCGTAATCGTGCTCCTGACTCGCGATCAGATCACTCGCCTCGCCCAGGATTAGTCACCGGAGGAAGACTTTTTCGGAACTCAGCCTGTTGTCGCTCCGCTTGCCGTTGCCGCTCCAGTTCGTTCGCCCGCTCCTCGGGACTCGGGCCTGTAGACGCGCAGCCCAATAGGAGGACGATTCCTGATCCAAAAAGCACAAACGTTGCCAGTTTTTTCATACAAGGGGTTAAACCATAATCAAGTCGGCGAATCCGGCAATCATCGCGGATCATTTAGACACTCAAAAGGTATGCACGCCGCGCTGCGGCGTCCGCGGACAGCGTGGCGCGCTGTCCCTACCATGTTATCCGTGCTGCTTTTGCGATCTAGGCCGCAGGTAGTCGCGCTCGATGATTTTCAAGCGCTCAAGAATTTCTTGCAGCGCCAGTTCATTTTTCAAATTCAGCTGGTAATCAAGATCGGAACGAAGCCGATCTTTATGCGACTGCCGGTTTTGCGACATCATGATAATTGGGGCCTGGACCGCCTGAAGCATGTTAAGCACGACGCAGAGGAACAGGTAGGGATATGGATCGAATCCTTTGTCCATGAGCAACCAGGTGTTCAACAGCACCCAGACGTTAAGAAGAACCACTGCTGAGAGAATGAATTTCCAACTGCCGCCGAACTCTGCGAGAATGTCGGCAGCGCGATCTGCGAAGGTGAGACGCGCCGCTTCCTCCACATTGACATTGCGCGTAGCGCTATGGCGTAAAAGCTCATCCGTGTGCCGCAAGCGGTTCGCAAGCGCGGTCATCATTTCCAGCGCGACATTGGGGTTCCCGCGCATAATAAAAGAAAGAAAGTGCTGGCGCGAAAGGACAGCCAGCCGTGATTCCTCCGACGCCGTTGCATTGGCCGAGCGCGGCTGCCCATTGAGCAATGCCATTTCACCGAAGAAATCACCGCGGCCCAGCTCCGTCAGCGTTAGTTCACGCCCGTCCGCCGCGTCCACGCTGATTCGCACTTTTCCGCGCTCGATCAGGTACATCGCGTCGCCAGTTTCGCCGGCACGGAACAAGACTTTTTGCTTTTCGCAGTCGAGCGTCTCAAGTAAGTCGCACAACTGTTTGGCCGCATCGTCATCGAGCGATTCAAACAGCGGGACCTGGCGCAGGTTATCGATGGTCATCTGTGTAAAGCTACTGTTGAGGCGGGGGGGCGCTGACAGCAAAAGGGCATGGAATTAAAAAGGCGCATATCCATGCGGCAAGGATAGCGATAATTAGGGATTCCGAGAAGCGTCAATTCTGTAAAGTCCTGTGACAAATGCTGCGACGACATAGCTGCCCAGCGTATCAAAAACACGCAAAGCGATGCATTGAATTTTTCAATAGCTTCTAACGAACCGATTTGGTATTGCTGGCCTCCATCTTCGGAATCGCAGGATCAAAAGGAGGAAATATGCTTCATCTCATCTGGTATATCATCGTCGGTTTTCTTGCCGGTTGGGCCGCTAAAGCGCTGCTGCATGTGCACCTGCCGATCGTGTGGACAATTGTGCTTGGTATTGTCGGCTCAATCGTTGGCGGCGCAGTAACTCACTTATTCTCGCCGCCAAGCGCGGGAGGCCGGTTTCACCCGGCGGGATTAATCGTTTCCGTACTGGGAGCCATTGTGGTTCTGTACGTGTGGCACAGGTTCAGACTACACATCCCTCGCGGGTAAAAAATACATAGACTCCGCGGCCCATTGCCTCGTGGGCAAGGATGCCGATGCCACTCTAAATTGACTTAGCTCGGTTCGATTCTAGGTTGCGTTCTCGCGCGGTCGCGCCGCCTGAATCGTGAAAAGCGTCCTCTTCGTCTGCACAGGTAACATTTGCCGCAGCCCCATTGCGGAGGGCCTATTTCGCCGTTTGCTTGGAAACCGGAAAGAAATCGAAGTCGCGTCGGCGGGCGTGCACGCGGTGCATGGCCAACCGCCAAGCCTCTATGCAGTGCAGGTTTGCGAAGAGGAAGGCGTAGACATCAGCGGCCTGCGCAGCCAGCCGCTAACTGCCGCACTAATCGATCGCGCCACGCACATCTTTGCCATGACCGGCGCGCATCTCGAGACCATCCAGATGCTCTTTCCCCAAGGCGCCGAAAAATCCTTTTTGCTTCGCGAATTTGAAGAGCCGGGCACAACGGTTTGGCGCGATGTGCCCGATCCGATCGGTCTCGGCCGGGAAGTTTACGAAGATTGCGCGCGCACCATCAAAAACGCGTTGCCAAGCGTGCTCGCCTTCGTCGAACAAGGCCAGCTGGTCCGGCCGGGCGCGGCGCGCAGGTCCGACATATCTTATTCAACGAGCGACCGTTCTCCTCAGATTGAGATCGGAACGATTAGATCGACATCTCCACCGCGTTATGGCGAGGCTTTGCGCAGAGTCGATCCTGAGATTTTCGATGCGATCGCTGCGGAAGAAAAACGGCAACGTGAAAATATCGAATTGATCGCGTCGGAGAATTTCACAAGCCGGGCGGTCATGGAAGCTCAGGGCAGTGTGCTCACGAACAAGTACGCCGAAGGTTATCCGCGAAAGCGCTGGTACGGCGGTTGCGAGAATGTCGATGTGGCCGAGCAACTCGCAATCGATCGGGCGAAGCGATTGTTTGGCGCAGAGCACGTGAACGTGCAGCCGCACAGCGGCGCGCAGGCAAACATGGCGGTCTATTTCGCCGCAATTAAACCAGGCGACAAAATTCTCACGATGAACCTCGCCCACGGCGGTCATCTCACCCACGGACATCCGGCAAATTTTTCGGGCAAATTTTATCAAGTCACGCATTACGGCGTAGACGAAAAGACCGAGACGATCGATTACGGCGCGTTGCAAAAGCAGGCTGAGCAAGTGCGGCCCGTCATGATTACAGCCGGCGCATCCGCCTACCCGCGCATCATCGATTTTCCGCGGCTGCGGCAAATTGCCGATTCCGTCGGCGCGATTCTTTTCATCGACATGGCGCATATCGCTGGATTGGTAGCCGGCGGCCAGCATCCGAGTCCCATTCCGCATGCACAATTTGTCACAACCACGACACACAAAAGTTTGCGGGGCCCACGCGGTGGGATCGTGATGTGCGAAGAGAAATTCGCCAAGGTCATCGACTCAACACTTTTCCCCGGCGTGCAGGGCGGTCCGCTTATGCATGTGATCGCGGCGAAAGCAGTTTGTTTTCACGAGGCTCTCCAGCCGGAATTTCGCGAATATCAGCGGCAAGTAGTCCTGAACGCGAAAGCACTCTCCGCCGGCCTGGCCAACCATGGGTACCGCATCGTGTCCGGCGGCACCGACAATCATCTCATGCTTGTCGATCTTCGCCCGAAAGAAATCAACGGCAAGGAGGCGCAGGAGGTTCTTGATCGCGCGGGGATCACCGTGAACAAGAATGCCATCCCGTTCGACACCTACCCAATTTTTAAACCGGGCGGCATACGGATTGGAACACCGGCGGTCACCACGCGCGGCATGAAGGAAGAAGAAATGCTGGAGATCGCGGACTTGATCGCCGAAGCGCTGAGCAATCGCAACGATGCCGACGCGCTGGAAAGAGTCCGACGAAAGGTGCTCGATTTAACGAGAAGATTTCCGCTCCCTCCCTAAAAGTCGCGCTACTGTAGCGGCAGCCGTGTCGACTGCATTCGCTAATCGTGGGAAACGGATTCAACTTTCGCTCAACACGGCGTCTGTGTAACTTGCCAATTGTCCATGAATCGAGCCGCTGATCAGCCGGAACTGAATCCCCTTCGCGAAGGTATTTCCGCCCGGGCAGTGCCACAGCCGTGCGCGATTGTGATCTTCGGCGCTACCGGCGATCTTACTAATCGCAAACTTATTCCTGCGCTTTACAATCTTGCCGCCGATGGGGATCTCCCACCCGCTGTCGCAATCGTCGGGTTTGCGCGGCGGGAGAAGAACGACGAGCAGTTCAGGGCTGAACTCGAAGAAGCGACTCGCAAATTTTCGCGCCAGGCCGTGCGCGACGAAATCTGGAAGACGTTTGCGCAATCCATCTTCTATCACCGAAGCGAATTCGGTGACGAAGCCGGCTACAAAACGTTAGTCAAACGTCTCGAGAAGATCGACGAGGAACGCGGGACGCGCGGCAACCGGCTTTTTTATTTCGCTACTGCTCCCGACCAGTTCGAACCGATTCTGAAACACCTGAAGGCAGCAGCTTTAAGAGAAACCTGCAAAGGAAGCTGGGCCCGCGTGATTGTCGAAAAACCGTTTGGTACCGATCTGGCTTCCGCGCGCGAACTCAACCGCA